>Ga0247723_1001605_pt1 | contig 12974 bp, 11 predicted proteins | sample MSEWelMarce5H_FC_FD_189079 | JGI IMG/M metagenome (GOLD analysis project Ga0247723, IMG submission 189079) | Subsurface sediment microbial communities from gas well in West Virginia, United States - MSEEL Well Study Marcellus 5H_FC | ecosystem: Environmental > Terrestrial > Deep subsurface >...
GACAAATATAAAAATTCAATGAGAAATAGTCGATACAAAAGATTATTTGGGATTTCATTAGAAGAGTATAATTCATTATTAAAACTTCAAAAGTATGTTTGTTTTATTTGTCAGTGCCCAGAAACTTCTAAACATAAAAACGGAAAAATAAAAGAATTAGCAGTAGATCATTGCCATGATACAGGAAAAGTTCGTGGATTATTATGTGATCGTTGTAATCATATACTTGGTTTAGCCAAAGATAGTACTCTTTTATTGCAAAATGCTATTAAGTATTTGGAGAAATTTCGATGAGCACTTCAGGTATCACTACTAATCAACTTACACGAAATCAATTCATTGAAGCAGCACTTCGTACTATTGGAGTTCTTGCTTTAGATCAAACACCTTCTGCCACTGAGTATACAACTGCTGCTATTAAATTAAATGCTTTAATTGGAGAGTTTAGAGTTAAAGGTTTACAAGTATGGCAACGTACTTCTTATAGTATGACTTTAACAAACGGTGTTGCTTCTTATAATATTGGTTCAGGGCAAACATTAAACACAGCTTATCCATTACATCTTCTTCAAGCAGTACGAGTTGATGCTACTCAAGGTACAAGAATTGATATGGATATTGTGGCTGATTATAATTTTAACATTCTTCCATCAAATTCTAGTGGAACACCTCTACAAATTACTTATCAACCTAAAATGAATTTAGGTGTAATTAAAGTATGGCCTACTCCAGATAGTTACGCTGCAACAAATGTTTCTATTGTTTTAACGTATCTTCGTCCATTAGAGTATTTTAATACTGCTACAGATACTGCTGATTTTCCTGAGGAATGGGTATCAGCTATTATTTATGGTCTGGCAGTAAGAATTGCTCCTGAATATGGTGTTCCTTTACAAGATCGTTCTCTTTTAATTAAAGAGGCTGATATGTATTTAAAAACAGCAGAAGAAAATTCTTTTGAAGACGCTTCTTTGTTTATTCAACCTTCTAGGAAAAATAATGGCATTCACTAATTCTCCTGAGAATAGTACTTATCGTACTGTTCCTTTAGAGTTTGTTTATAATTCTTGGCCACGAAATGGGAATACAACAATTCGGCGGGATGCTGAAATTGTAAATATGTTTTATGATCGTAATGCTAACGAAAATCAAACACGTTCTATGGCATTAACAAAGCGGCCTGGAGTTACTGATAATGCTATTAGTTTAAGTAAGGTCTCTAGTGCAAGTGTTGTTAATGGTTATTTTCAAGATGACTCTACAAACTATATTTATTGGTCTGTTGATGGTAAAGTATTTGAATTAAATCTATCAGCAGGTGCTGCAACACAAATTGCAACAATGTCAGGAACAAACACAAGTTCAGTAAATTCTGTAGGATTTACTTCTTTTTTGACTGATGTTGGAACACGTTATATTTGTTTCTGTAATGGTACTGAACTGTATTACTCAGTTCCTGGTTCAGGTGTGAGTACAAAAGTAGTTGATGCTGATTTTCCAACAAATCCAGGAAAAGATATTGTATTCCTTGATGGGTATCTTTTTGTGTTTAAAAAGAACACTGGTGATATTTATAACAGTGATCTTAATGATCCTGGTACTTGGACTCCAGGAAATTATGTCACAGCAGAAATTAATCCAGACAAACTAATTGCAATGACAAAGATTAAAAATTATCTTATTGCTTTTGGCTCTGATGGTATTGAATTCTTTTATGATGCAGCAAACGTATCAGGATCTCCCTTAGCACGAAATGAATCTTACTACAAAAATGTAACACTTACTAGTAATCTATGTACAGTAGGAGATACAGTATATTTTACTGGACGTCAAAAAGGAAAAGGAATTCAAGTTTTTGAATTAGATTCTAATGAGATTAAAACGGTTTCAAATAACTTTATTGAACGTGTCTTACAAACATATGGAACTACTAGCGTAGACTCCACAACAAATGATAGCAATACACAATTATTTAGCTTATCTTTAAATGGACATACTTTTTTATTACTGAATTTTATTGCTTCTGGCGTACTATATGTGTATGACATAGATCATAAATTTTGGTATCGTTGGACTTTTGGAACTGAAGGAACTGACAGTAACAAGATCCACGCTGTGTGGACTATTAATGCCACAACTGGTTTGCCAAGAATTGTGTTTGGTGGTCGTAGTAATTTAAGCTACTTTGATAATTCTTTCTACCAAGATTTTTCTCAGTCATTTACTATATCTTATACTACAGAAGATTATGATGCTGATACCTTTAATTGGAAAATGTGCTCTCGTATGGGACTTCATTGCGACTTTCCAACAACCGCTGTAGCCACTTCTAATGCACAAATATCTTGGTCTGATGATGATGGTAATACTTTTTCTACTCCACGTAATTTAAATGTATGCTCATCTAATCCATATATTACTCAATGTGGTAGATTTAGATCTCGCAATTGGAGAATTACTTATTCAGATAATTACCCATTTCGTATGTGGGGAATGACAATGGACCTTAATGTAGGAAATATTTAAATGGCAAGTACAACTTTTGTAGCAGGAACTGTTATTCCTGTAGATTGGTTAAATGAGGTTAATTCTTTGTTGTGGGGTTCTGCTAGTCCTCCAGGAACAAAAATACGTGTAAATACTTCAGGAAATGTTGGTATTGGTATTACTCCAACAACAGGTTGGAGAGTTGGTTCATCAGCACTACAAGTGGGAGTTTTTGCAACACTCTGGACACAGTCTAATGGTTCAACAAGTCTTGGTTTTGGTTTATATGAAGGTGGAACTAATACTTTTAATTATCAAACTACAGGAGATATTCCAACTCTTTATTCGCAGCTTTCTGGAAATCATATTTGGTATAGAGCTTCTTCTAGTGGTACTGTAGGAAATTCTGTTACATTACTTGAAAATGGTAGATGGAATGAAACTGGAAAGTTTTTAATTGGAACAACAGTTGTTGGAATAAGCAACAATGGTAATACAATGTTAACTTTACGTGGAGGAACTGGAGCTTATATAAGTGCTTCGGCTCCAACAGGACAAGAGTTAATTGCAGGCGCAGATTCTTCTGGTTCAGTTATTGGGTCCTTTTCAAATCATCAATTAGCGTTTCGTACAAATAATGTAGATCGTTTTACACTTTCTTCTAGTGGTGATTTTACTTCTTCTGGTGGTCTTATTGGTTATGGCACAGGTGCGGGTGGTGCAGTCACGCAGCTTACAAGCAAGGCTACTGATGTGACATTGAATACTTCTAGTGGTCGAATCACAATGCATAATGCTGCACTATCTGCTGGTGCTTCAGTGAGTTTTGTTATGTTTAATACAAAGATTGGTGTATCAGACACAATTCTTGTAAATATTTATGAATCTTTTAGTGGGGCAAATTATAGTGTCCGTGCGTCTGTAGGAAATAACTACGCACGAATTACATTAACTAATCAAACAGGTGGTAGCTTGTCTGACGCAGTTCAAATTAACTTCTCTATCATTAAAGCGAGTTTAACATAATGAAAAAGTTAATTAGTGCTTTATTGCTTTCACTAGCATGTGTTACTGCCCAGGCAGATTCATGGACAGGGCCAGATAAGAAACTACATCTTGGTGCTGGTTTTGTGATTTCTAGTTTAATTACTATGCACACTAAAGATCGTGAAACAGGTTTTTATGCAGGTACTATTGCAGCAGCAGGTAAAGAACTTATTGATGCTACTGGTGCGGGACAAGTTTCAGGAAAAGACTTTGCTGTGACAGTTATTGGTGCAGCTATTGGTTCATATTTAGGTGGTTTAATTGTTACACATTCTCAAGGCAATACTACTGTCGCTTACGCTACTAGGTTCTAATGTTATGGCTGAAGAAGATAAACGCGGATGGCTAATGTCTGGGTTTTTGTCTAAGCATTTAAACCCAGATAAAGAATACAACGAACAGAATCATGGAATTGGTTACAAAACACATGATGGCTATCTTGCTGGTATCTATCGTAATAGTCTAGATAAAAACTCTGTTTATGCTGGAAAAGAATTTAAATCTGATCCTGTTATAAACGACAAACTTAAATTAGCTATTGTACTTGGTTTAGTGTCAGGTTATAACAAACCAGTAACTCCACTAGCTCTCCCTGAAGTTTTATATGGAAATAAGGAACACGAACTAGCTCTTGGTTTTGTACCTCCTATTAAAAAGGTAACACCTGGAACACTGGCACTACAATACAGAAAGAGGTTTTAATGGCTATTCTTATTCCTCCAGTTCCACAAGACAAGAATACTAGTTTTGTCTGGACAGAGTGGTTTAAACGTCTTCGTACAATCTTAAACGATTTTATTATTAACATTGTTTTAACATTTTCTACTCGTGGTACTTATCTTACTAAAGCATTAACTGGTGGAGAAACCACTGTTTACGTAAAAGATTCAACCGTATTTCCCTCATCTGGCATTGCTGTTGTCTTTGATACTACAAATGATCGAGATGAGTTTACATACACAGGTGTGGGTAATGGAGTACTTACTGGAGTGTCTGGAGTATTAGCACATAATGTAAATGCTTCTGTCATTCCTAAAGTAAAATCAATGACTATCTCTTCTGCTGTAAATGAAATGAGATTCTATGGCGATAGAGGTGATGGGACAATTGAAGAGTTAGCTGCAATTGGTGTTACTGCTAGTGGTGGAGATCAAGTAATTGGATTTTTTGGATCAGGGAATAGTGGTACTAGTCGTGTTGCAGTCCTAGGAAAATCTTATTCTTCTGTAGGCGTAGCTGGAACAAGTGTTACTGGTATTGCAGGACAATTTAGCACAGCATCAGCTAGCCAAACTGGTTGTTATGGAACTAACACAAACACAGGACCGGGAGTATTTGGAAACAATGATTCTAGTGGTTATGGGGTATTTGCTCGTAGCAGTACTGGATATTCAATTGGTACTAACGGTAACGATACTGTAGGTCATGCTTTTTTTAACCCACGTGCTGGAAGACCTAGCACAAGAACAGCAGGAGGTCTTGCTGTAATTTATACAACTGGTGGATCAGTAGATGCTAGAACTGCTTCGCCAAAATTAATGATCGCTGATGGAACTGATTGGCGACTTGTTGAAGATTATTCTATTTGGACAGGATAAATATGCTATCATCTTTGTTTGGATCAGGGGCAGGACTTAATTCAAGTAGGACAACTAATAGTTGGCAAACACCTGTATTGGATCAACGTAAAACAATTAACTCGTCTCTATCTTCAATGATGGGGACAAGTACTCCCACATCTACACCGACTTCAACAACCCCAATACCAGGAATCTCTGGTGTCAAGTACAATAAACCAGGTGGTTGGGTAGCAGAAGACGGTGGTAATGGGGAATTAATGGGTGTTTCTCAATGGGGAAATTACTTTAATGGTTTAGACCTACTTGGTGAAGGTCAACAAGTACAAGACGTACAATCTATTGGTGGTTCTACTCCAATTGGTTTTAATATTACTCGACAAGATCCTAATGGTGATCCTAATTGGTATCAAACTCGTCGATTAAATTTTAATCCTGATGGTTCCGTTTATTGGGCTGATGGTAGTAATTGGACAAGCCAAAAACAACAAAGCCAAATGGATCACTTTTTAAGTGCTGGCTTACCTATGGCTCTTGCATTTGCAGGAGGTATTGGTGCTACAGGTGGTTTTGGTGGTGCCGCTGCTGGTGCTGAGGGTTTGTCTGGAATGGATTTAGCTGCTGATGCGGCATTAGGTTCAGGTAACAATATTATTACTGCTGGACAAGGTTTAGGTACTGCTGCTGGAGCAGCTAGTGGTGCGGTAGGTGGTTCTGGTTTCCAAGCACCGGCTGCTGGTAGTACCTCTGGTGCTGGTCTTAATTTAAGTGGTGCTGCGCCTGGGTCTGTTTATGGTACTGGTGCAGGTTTAGGTATAGCCCCTGAAGCTATTGGTGCCGCAACTGGAGGCACTGGTTTAGGGGCTATGATTGGTTCCACTATTCCCGCAGGCTCTGCTTTAGCCGGTTTAGGTGGTGGCAGTTTAGCTGGTGGTTTACTAGGACAAATAGGAAAAACTGTGGGCGGAAATTTAGCTGGTAATGTAATTGAAAAAGTTCTTGGTGGATCAAGCGGTGGTGTTTCTAATTTAGGAAACCTTGCAAGCTTGTTTACCAATTCTCAACAATACAATAAGATGGGTGATCTTATTAATGAGATCAAATCTATTTATAAACCAGATGGTGAATATGCTAAATACTTAGGTAATGAACTAGCACGTAAAGATGCTGCCGCTGGTCGTAATAGCCAATATGGTCCACGTACTGCTGAGTTAATGGCTCGACTAGGAGACTCACAAGCTCGTGCATTGTCTGGTTTAGGTGGAATGATGGCTACACAACAAGGTGGTTTAAATGGAATGGTTGGTGCTGGATCTCGTTTAATAGATGGTACAGGTCTTGGTGGACTAATCAGTCAAGGTTTACAAGGACTCTTTAGTGGTGGTGGTATGAATGTTGGAGAAGTTGGTAGTACTCCAAGTATCTGGGATCGTCCATCAGAAGACATTGATTGGGAAGAACTCTTCGGAGGTTAATAATGTCAGTAGATTTACAAACACTATTTCAATCTGATCCTGCTGCTCAAGAACTTGGGCTTAATTTAATAGGCGATCAGCGAGCACAAAATGCTGCAACTTTAGAAGAATCAAACCTTCGTAATCAAAAAACACGTCAAATGATGCCTCACGATATTCGTGGTGCTGATCTTAAAAATCAAATTGATGCTGCACGTTTACCACAAATGTTTGCTACAACTAAAGCACAAGAATTGGACAATCAATTTAATGAAGGAACTTTAGGACCTAGAATTAAAGCTGAATTAGATAAAATTCGTGCTAGTGGAGATAAGCAAAAGCTAGATGAAATTACCAATGCTGGTCGAGCTTATTCACAAGCAGGTGAGTTTCTCGAAATGATGCCTGGTGTGGCTACTCATGCTTATGCTAAGCAAGTACTAGGTAACTATTATCATCCTAGTTTTGACCAAGTTCCTGCAAATGCTCTTGGTGGAGCTATTCGTGCTTTTGGTAAAGCTATGGTAGGTGCTGAAGCTCCTTATGTACAGAAGCAAGCGTTAGCTGACACCGCCGCCGCTGGTAAGGCTGCCGCTGAAGAAGAAAAGACTCGTCGAGCTACACAACTAGCAGCTTATAAGAATGAACTAGCAATGAAGCTAGCTCAATATAAAGAACAAGCTAAGAAAAGCCAAGATCCTAAGACTGCTCGTGCACTAGCTAATCAACTGTTCCTTGCCGCACAAAAAGAAGAAGACCCTGACCGTAAAGCAATACTTATGGAACAAGCTCAAAGCTTTAATGAAATTGCTTTTGCTGAGATCGAACGTCGTGCTCAGGCAGGTGCTGCCGCTAAACCAGATCTTGGTAAACTAGGTATTGAAACTAATCCTATGCCGCCAACACCAACACTTCCTGGTGCTGCGCCACAACAGCCACAAGGTGGTGCACAGAAACCAGCATCATTAGCTGACGTCCAAAAGATGTATCCAGGTGTTCCTGCTGATAAACTTAAAGAAGCGTACAAACGCAAATTTGGAGTTGATTTACAATGAACGATCCACTAGGTTTGTTTGAAGAAGATAAAGGCTCAGATCCCCTGGGCCTTTTTTCCGACGAAGAAAAACAACCATCCCGCCTTCGTAAAATTGCTGGGGCAGGTGAAGCTGCTCTAAATATCGGTTCTGGTTTGATTGGTCAAATCCCGGCAGGTATTGGTACAATCATTGATACTGTAAACGAACTTACGCAAGGTCGACATGATCCAAAGAAAGCTGAACAACGCTTTCAAGATCTTTCTCGTGCATTTACTTATGAACCTCGTACAGAAGAAGGTAAAGAGTATGTAGAAAAGATCATGACTCCTGACGTCATGAACACTCTTAATGCATTAGGTGGTATTGCACATACTATGCCACCTGCACGTACTGCACCTTCTGTGCGTAGCCTTATTCCAAAAGATACTCCTATTCCTGAGTCTCGTTTAGATAAACTTAATCAACTAACACAACCAAAAGAAACTGTTGCTCCTAAACAAGATCCATTGGCTTTATTTGAAGGTCAAGGAGAACTCGATCTTTTCTCTCCAGATCAGAAGCAATTAGGTCAATCACCTTTTGATGCTGTTGGTGGTAAATGGGCAGTTGATGAGAATGGTATTCCAATTAAGCAGATGCTTTCTGAGGAAGTATCACGTACTGCCGATGAAGGAGTTCAAGGACGTCTATTTGAAGATCCAACTCAACCAGTAGATCCTGTCATTGCAAAACGTATGGAAGAACAGGCTGCTGAAAAGACACGTCTACTTGAAGAACAGGCCAAGCAATTAGAAATAGAAGAAGCTTATAAGCAACGACAAGAAGGCATCAAACGTGATGCTGAAGAAGCTCGTCAAATGACTATTGAAGATACTCTGCTAAAACTACAAGAAGAGTTGTCTACAGAACGTGTAAGTAAAGGACAACAGCGTAAAGCAGAGCGACTACGTGCTCCTCGTGGACAACGTGGTGCTATTGACGCTGAAGCAGTAAAGGACATTACAGAGAAGTTTAAGGCAGGTATTGCCTCTGCTCGTGATATGCTTGCCTCTTGGAAAGGAGCATTTACTGAGAACGAATTAGGTGTAGCAATGAAGTCTGTAGACAATCCTAAGTCTCTGGACACTGTTGCTTTCATGACACCAGAGGAGTTTCATAGCCTAGCTACTGGTCGTTCTCCTGCTGAGTTAAATGCTGAATATACTCCCCGGCTTCGTGAATCAATTCGTGAAGGCCTAAAAAGCAAAAACGGCCTTTGGGAAATGCCTTATCTTCGTATAGATAACGAAGGTAAAGTCACTGCCCATGAAGGCCGTCATCGGATGGATGTATTTAAAGAGCAAGGATATGAACTAGTTCCTGTGCGTTTACGTAAGGAAGCTGGTGAAGGTTGGGGTACTTGGAAACGTCCAGACGTTATTATCCCACAAGAGTTTCGTAATAGTCCTAAGGCTGTACAGACTGTAGCTGCTCAACCGTTTCCACGAGTTCTACATGAGCCTGATCTAAGCCCACGTCTCCGTGGTCCTGCTAGTCAACGTGGTGGTATTGATATCAAGGCTATTGGTGACAGTGTAAAGGAACTTGTTAAGTCCGTTACTAAGCCCGGGATTAAGGCTAAGGATACTCCTGTAAAGACAAAAGAGAATGTGATTGAAAGTATTCCTGGTCACAAGGATGCTTTAAAGGATTACATTCCTGCTGATCCAACTGCATCGGAGATCTTAACAGATTCTCTAGGAGATGGTGACAGTAATCTAAAGTTTACTGGTGTACAGTCTGGTGCAACAATGACAGGCATCAAGTACAACTCACCTTTGATTCAAGGAATCGGTAAGCTGTATCAAAATGCACAAAAGCGTAGTGAAAAATTAATTCGGGATTTTGTGTATCCTGTAGAGTATATTTTTAAGAAACTCTCTAAGTCGGATATTATCGAGCTTTCCAAAGTAATGAAAATGGAAATGTTCGATGGTCGTCTGGTTGACGCACAGACATTACGTGAAGCTGGATTTAATGATAAGCAGATCAATGCTTATACTCAGATGCGTGATCTATTCAATCGTGCATATGATATCCAAGCTAAGGCTTTGGAAGCACAAGGCAAAAAAGTCCCCACCAAGCGTGAAGCTTATCTAAGCTCACGTTGGACTGGAGACTGGCATGTACCTGTCTATACTAAAGACGGTAAGCTTGTTTACTATGTAGCTGAGAAGACTCGTGCAGGAGCACACAATGCTCTTGAGTACCTGAAGGAACAGTTTGATCTTGACCTAGATAAGTCAAAAGTAACATACCGTGCAGGTAATGCTAAGCATGGTAATCTACATGATGCTTATCTAACTATGCTACGTATCATTGATTCTAACGATCCTCGTGCACAAGCTATCAAGTCTGTGATGGAAGAAGCACTTGCATCTGAGGGCTTTAACGCTCTTAATCAGAAGCAACACTTTGAATCGAAGGCAAACGTTCGTGGTTTCCAAGGAGATCGTCCTTGGGTAACAGACAAGACCAATGCCTACGATCTATTCCGTTCACAGTTTGATTATGTGAAGAATGCTTTTACTTGGACTGAACTACAGAAAGCTACTAAGACAAGCAAGGAAGTTCTTAGCAATGATTATCTTGTACAAGAACAACCAAACAATGTTCGTTATGCACAAGAGTATGCTAAGAATAAATTAGGCTTTGGTGAAGCCAATTGGGTTAAAGAAATGGAATCTGTTGCCAATGAAGTGCTTGGCACCAGCCGTCAATCTTTCTATAACGTAGTTGGAGATATGAAGTCTTTCTTTATTATCTCTAAGCTAGGTTTTAACTTAGGTTTCATGGTAGCCAACACTATTCAACCAGTGTTTACACTACCTTGGCACGCTAATTTAGTTTCCCTTGGCTACAAACATAATCCTTTTAACACCTTTGTTAAGGGTGGTGGAGATGCTATCTCTGGATACATGAAGTATGCTTTAGGGCTTGACATGCCAATGTCTAACTTAGGTAAAGATGCTTTACGTTATGCTGAAGACAATGGTATTGTTCGTCGTTCTATGTTTGACGAAACAGCTAACCTAGGACGTCATCCTATCATTGAAGGAGCAGAAAAAGCAGGTTCAGTAACTATTCAAACTATTGAACACATGGCTCGACTGAACTCCTTCATGGGTTTTGTACATCACCTACAACAGTCAAAGATGTTCTCTGATCCTATCAAAATGTTTGAAAAGGCAGAAGAACTAACTAACGCTGCAATGGTAGATTACCGTCCAGGTGAAGGTCCTATGGCGTTTGATAAACTAGGTACCACTGGAGAAGCTTTAAAGACATTACAGACGTTTAAATTTAACTACTATAACCAACTGCACCATTTCTTTAAAGAAGCTGGTGAAGGCCGTCCTAGTGGCTTAGTAACGTTCATGGCTTTACAAGCTATGCTAGGTGGTGCCATTGGTTTACCACTGCTCCAAGAAATGGATGATATCTGGTCCACAATTCGTGATAACCTTCCTAATGATCTTCATATTAAAGTCAAGGATTTTAGTATCAAACAGAAGATGATTGAGACTATGCCTGATTGGGCATCATATGGTGGTCTAAGTAAACTAACTGGTGCTAACTTCTCTAGTCGATTTGATGCTGGTAATCTTGCTGATATGAGCTTTGATTCACTGTTTCCTTTCATCAAGGATATCTCTAATCAAGCTAGTAAGGTATACAACTACACTAAAGAACCTGGCACATCAACTGGTGCAGAAGCACTCTATGCCTTAGCTCCTCCAGGACCAATCCAAGGTCTTTTGGAAACTAATATGGATGCTTTCAAAGGACCAAAGACTCCAGAAGGTAATCAAGTTTATTTGAATCCTCGTGATCTACGTAAGCAAGATGCTAATTTTGTGCGTACACCTGAGCAAGAATCTTATCGTGTGTTAGGTCTTACTGAGTTAGACGAAGCTAAATACAAATCTAAGCGTTACACACAGAATCAGATGGAACGTGAATCAGATATGCGTCGTAAGGAACTAGCTGATAAGTTCTTTGATGCTGTGATTAACAAAGAAGACAAGACACGAGACAAGATTGTATACCAGTACATGAAGTACGATGGTGATCCCCAGACATTGATAGACCGTCTCGACTCAGATGCTATGCGTAGAGCCCTCCCTGCCGAGACACTACAAGCATCTAAGGCACAGACATTACTTTCTATCCAGAAAGCTAAACGAATGAAAGAAGTATTAAATGGCTTCAATAAGTAAACAACAATTAGCTTGGATTTATAAGGAGGCCGACCCTAAACGTTTGGATCGGTTCCTTCCTTATTTAAACCAAACTCTTGAAGAATTTGAAATAAACACTCCTCAACGGATACGCATGTTCCTAGCACAGATCGGCCACGAGTCTGGTCAACTTCGTTATGTGCGAGAACTAGCGTCAGGTGCAGCTTACGAGGGTCGTAAAGACTTGGGAAACACATCACCTGGAGATGGGGTTCGGTACAAGGGGCGAGGCTTGATCCAAATAACCGGAAAAGCGAACTACGTACGTGTTTCACAAGCTCTGGGGTTACCCTTACTGGAAAAGCCAGAGTTACTTGAAGAAGATCAGAATGCGTGTCGATCGGCTGGCTGGTTTTGGTACAAAAATAATTTAAACTCATTAGCGGATATGGGACTCTTTCGTGAAGTAACTAAACGAATTAATGGTGGTTATAACGGTTATGCTGATCGTTACAAACTGTATCAACGTGCGTTGGAGATTATCAAATGAATCTAAAGGACTTATTCTTAAGACTAATCGATGAACAGAAATGGCGTGAAAGCAAAGCACAAGGAATGAGTTCTGGCTTAGGTTCCATGCCTTATAACTTTGATGAAACAATGAATTTAAAGTACCCTGGTTTTATGGATGCTTTAACTAAACAAGATGAAGAAGAGCAGAAGCGACAAAAACTTCTTGAGTCTATCTCACGAGGTTTAGGTCAGAATCCTACTACAAACTTTATGGACTTTTATCGACAACAAGAATTTATTGAACGTCGAAAGAAAGACCTTGAGAATAAATATAAAGCACCATTATAATGAGTGATTTATACAGTATATATAAAAAAAGTGTACCTGCAAATGCACGGACACTTTTAGAAAGTCTTTTTACAAAAGAGCCTATAACTGAAAATAATTTTACTGAGGAAGAATTAAATGTAATTAGAGAAATGGCAAAATTAAAACAACCTGCTGTTTCTTATTTTGATTACCCACAAAAAGAAGAAGCTCAACGAGGTGCTGGTTTTACTTTTGATAATCCACTAGAGTTAATTAAAAAAAGTTATGAAAACCCTTCATACTCTATGATGGGTACTTTAGGTTCATTGT
>Ga0247723_1001606_pt1 | contig 12971 bp, 15 predicted proteins | sample MSEWelMarce5H_FC_FD_189079 | JGI IMG/M metagenome (GOLD analysis project Ga0247723, IMG submission 189079) | Subsurface sediment microbial communities from gas well in West Virginia, United States - MSEEL Well Study Marcellus 5H_FC | ecosystem: Environmental > Terrestrial > Deep subsurface >...
ATTCTGAAGACTGTTATCCGTGAAGTTTACGCTTCTGGTGGCAATCCTAAAGTGTTGATGGTCAACCCTGCACACAAGCAGTTGGTTTCTGGCTTTGCTGGTATCGCTGCTCAGCGTTTCATGGCTCCCTCAAATGCTCCTACTACCATCATTGGTGCGGCTGACGTTTATTTGAGCGACTTCGGTACAGTTTCTGTTGTGCCTAACCGCTTCATGACTTCTACCAACACCTGCGATGAAGTTGCATTTGTGCTTGACCCAGACATGGCTGCTATTGCTTACTTGCGCCCATTCCAGACCAACGAGTTGGCTGTGACTGGTGACAATGAAACCACACAATTGTTGGCTGAGTTCACTTTGGAAGTTAAGAACCAAGCTGCACACGGCATCATAGCCGACATCACGCCATAATACTCACATAGATGTGATACCAATGCCTCAGACTAATCCTCTGGGGCATTTTCTTTTCTACTCAAACTGATAGAATTAGGCTATGCAAAACCCTGTCAATTTTCGTCAAACTGCTGTTCACGCTGATGGTGAAGGTGGTATCGTTATTCAGACTCGTCAGGACATAACTGACATTGTTGAGCAGAACAAAAAAGAGTACAACTCTTACGATGAAAAGGCTCGATGGTCTGATAACTTGTTTGGAAATAAAATAGCATCCATTCCAATGACAGTTATTGATGATCTTAACAAACAAGGCATCATGCGTGGCTTTGCTGTGCTAGACGAGAAGCGTTTCAGGGCATGGTTAAATGAGCGTGATAACAGAGTTTTTAGAACTCGGACAGGAGTAGTATGAGTTTCGCAACTTACTCTGATTTAAAGACCTCAATCGCAGGTTATCTGGCTAGGTCTGATCTGACTAACCAGATTCCAGACTTCATTACATTTGCTGAGAATCGTCTACGTAGAGAACTGCGTATTCGTCAGATGCTCAAATCTGTAACAACAGCTACAGTATCTGGTGATGGTACTGTTGAATTACCTAGTGACTTTATCGAGATTCGTGATTTTGTCGCATTGACAAACCCAATTCAACCATTGAGTTACTCTAGCCCATCTGCTTTGTCTAATGACCCAAGAGCATCAGAAGTTGGTGTTCCTAAGTCTTACACAATCTTGGCTAACGAGTTCTTACTGTCGCCTCCTCCTGATGGCGTTTACACATTGAGGATGCTGTACTTTGCTGCCCCTCCATATCTGTCAAGCAGTAACGCATCTAATGTGTTTTTGAATATCGCACCTGATGCTTTACTTTATGCGGCATTGATTGAGGCAGAACCATATTTAATGAATGACGCACGAATCAATACATGGGGAACTATGTACGACAGAGCGATCTCCTCCCTTACCAAGTCTGACGAAGAAGGTCAATACTCTGGTGTCCCATTAGCAATGAAACTTACTGCAAGGTGAAACTATGGAGCGCATGACTGAAAAACAATGCGCTTGTTGCAAGGTAGTTAAGCCTACTGAAAATAACTTTGCTTGGGAAAAAACTAGGTTTAGCTCTTGGTGTAGAGACTGCAAAAAGATCAAAAAACGAGAGTGGTATTTAAAGAATTCAGAGACTGAGAAAGCTAAAGCTAAAGAAGCTTATAAAACTTACTATCCTGAAAATAAAGAAAAAATTTCATTAAGAGTTGTCGAATGGCAACAAAAGAATAAAGAAAAATATTCTGAAAAAAGTAAAAGATGGTACGCAAAAAATAAACATAAAGCATTTGCTAATAGCGCAAAGTATCGTGCGGCAAAAACAAATGCTTGTCCATCTTGGTTAGATGATGTGATGAAAAAAGAAATTGAACTAATTTATTTAAAAGCGAATAAAATTTCAATTGAAACTGGTGTGGAGCATGAAGTAGATCATATTGTTCCACTCCGTGGTGAGATTGTTTGTGGACTCCATGTTCCTTGGAATTTGCAAATACTATCTCAATTTGACAACAGAAGTAAACGAAATAACTTGGAGTAAAAAATGGCAGAAATGAGTAATTTTTTGGAGAACTCGCTGATTAACGCAACATTGCGTAACACGGCTTATACCTCCCCAACTACTGTGTATGTGGCTTTGTACACCTCTGACCCAACAGATGCTGATACAGGAACAGAGTGTTCTGGTACTAGCTATGCTCGTCAGTCTGTGACTTTTAGTTCGCCTAGCAATGGTGCAACTAGTAACTCTGCGGCTGTTGAGTTCCCTCAAGCTGGTGGCTCATGGGGCACGATTACACACATTGGTATTCGTGATGCTTCTACTGCTGGTAACTTGCTGTATCACACAGCACTTGACGCCTCTAAGACGATTGCTACTGGTGACGTGTTCCGCATTGCCTCTGGTTCATTGAGCGTTACTTTAGCGTGAGATGGCTGATTTACTGCCTCCGTGGACAATTGACTCGCTAGACAATTTAAAGTCTAGCATTGATGACTTAACACTCACACTCGATAGTCCACTCTACACCACTTCAGTTACCCTATGGGATGCCTATGGGTCTGTTAGTGCTTCTGCGACTGTTACGGCTGATGCGGTAAGGGTTCAGTTTGGTAGTGGGGCGGTAGATGGAACAGCAACAGTTACGGCTGATGCTGTTAGGGTTCAATTCGCTAGTGCAAGCATTACAGGTTCAGCTAGTGTTTCTTGTGATGCAATCAGGGTTCAGTTTGGCTCTGGTGCGATAGATGCTAATGCAACAGTTACTGCGGATGGAACAAGAGTTCAGTTTGCGTCTGGAAGTATCACAGGTAATGCTGATGTAACAGCAATTGGAACTCGTGTTCAGTTTGGCAATGCGGCTATAACTGGTAGTGCCGATGTAACTGCTTTAGGTGGAATCGTTGCCAATGGTGCGGCTTCTATCACGGCTGATGCGACTGTTACGGCTGATGCAATTAGAGTGCGTGATGCTGTAGCCGTTATTACTGGTAGCGCAACAGTAACTGCAAATGGTGGTTTGGTTGTTGGCGCAGTAGCGAACGTTACTTGTAATGCAGATTTTACGGCCTCTGCTTCCGCAATTTACGCAGGAGTAGCATCTGTAAATGGTACGGCTACGATCACAGCAAATGGTGTAATCCTTGGTCAGAACTGGACACCAGTACCAGAAGACGATAACACTTGGACTCCAGTTTCTACAAATTCAAATACTTGGACAACAGTATCAAGTGACTCAAACACATGGACACCTGTGTCTGCTAATGACAACACATGGACAATTCAGGCTCAAGGAAGTAACACATGGCTACGACAAAATTAGTATTTGGTGAGTGGATGCCTGACCAACCTAGCATCTCTGGTGCTTTGGTGGATGCAAAGAACGTAGTTTCTCAAGCTATTGGTTATGGCCCATTCCCAACAGCGGCTACATTCTCTGCGGCTGCTTCTGAAAACTTGACTACATTGGTAGCAGGGAAAACCCCTACAAATGCTACTAAGTTGTTTGCTGCTGGCTCAACCAAGATATTCGATGTTTCTGGTGTTGGTGCTTTGACCAATGTTTCTAAAACTGGTGGCTACACACCTAATGCTAGTAACGATAGATTTAGATTTACTCAGTTTGGTAACGTGATTATTGGGACTAACAATAGTGACCCAATTCAATCTTTCACCTTGGGTACTTCTACAGCATTTGCTGACTTATCAGGAAGCGCACCTAAATGTAAGTTTTTGACAGTGGTTCGTGACTTTGTGGTTACTGCATTTACGACTGAGAGTTCTACTGTTTACCCTACTCGTGTTCGTTGGTCTGGTATCAATGATGAGACTACATGGGGTTCTAGCCAAGTAACGCAAGCTGACTTTCAAGACATTCCTGATGGCGGTCAGATTGTTGGGATTCGTGGTGGTGAGTTTGGTTTGGTCTTGATGGAAAAAGGTATCTCTCGCATGAGTTATATCGGCACTCCATTTATTTTCCAGTTTGACAACATCTCTCGTGGTAAGGGATGTATCGCAGCAGGTTCTATTGCACAAGTTCAGGGTGTAACCTTTTTCTTGTCAGACGATGGTTTTTATATGTGCGATGGTCAGAATGTGACCCCCATTGGCTCAGAGAAGGTAGATCGTTGGTTCTTCTCAAATGCAGATGAAAGTGGCTTTGACTCAATGTCAGCGGCTATTGACCCTGTTCGCAAGTTAGTTATCTGGAACTTCAAGACCACATTTGCACAGCGTAAACTTGTTATTTACAACTTCAACACTAAGAAGTGGACTTATGGTGATGCAGGGACTGACTTTATCTCTGATGCTTCTACGTCTGCCACTACGCTTGAGGGTTTAGATTCGATCTCAGCCAGCATTGATGCTTTGACTGTTAGCTTGGACTCTATCCTTTATATGGGTGGTAAGTACTTCCTTGGTGGTACAAGTGGTGCTTATGTAGTTACCTACAATGGTGCTAACGCTACTGCCAACATCGTAACTGGTGATCTAAACGCTGGTGGTAGATCGGTGGTTACTTTGGCTAGACCTTTGATTGATGGAGGCTCTGCGACTGTTTCTGTGGCTTCTAGGACACTTCTAAGTGAGCAACCTAGCTTTGGTACTGCTGTAGCGGCTGATTCTGAAAACAGGGTATCTCTCAGGTCTAATGGTAACTATCACCAGTTTCAAGTTATCCCTACTGGTCAATGGAAAACTGCTGTTGGTTTGGATGTTGAACTTCAGGGACAGGGAGTTCGATAATGTTTAGAACGCTTCCTCCTTTCGGTGGAGATCAGCGACAGACTGCTGAGATTATCCGTGGAATCATGGATGGTAAGACTAACAACACAGGAACGATAACTCTGGCTACTGGTGGTGCTACTACTACCACTTTGGATGACAGAAGGATTAGCGCAGATAGCGTTATTTTGTTTGCACCAGACTCTGCTGCGGCATTTGCTGATTCTGCGCCTTATGGGGCTTTTCAGGACTCTACAGACCAAACTGCGGCCAATACTACGACTGCCTACGCTATTACTTTTAATACAACAGATTTCAGCAATGGCGTAACCTTGTCAAACAGTTCTAGGTTAAATGTCAAGAATGAGGGTTTGTACGACTTACAGTTTTCGATTCAATTTAAGAATACGACAAACGATGGTCAAGACGTTGATATTTGGTTTAGGGTAAATGGTACTGATGTAGCAAACTCAAACAGTAAGTTTTTTTTATCCGCTAGGAAATCCTCTGGAGACCCTAGCCATTTGGTCGCTGCTTTAAATTTCTTTTTTGACTTAAATGTCAATGACTATGTTGAGATTATGTGGCGAGTCAGCGATATCGGGGTATCTATTGAGCACTATGCGGCAGGGACTAGCCCGACAAGACCTGCTGTGCCAAGTGCTATTGCAACCATGCAGTATGTAGCTCCTGCGGCTTCAGCAAACATTTACGCTAGTAGCCAAGGACAGGGAACAGCTACGATCACGCATTTTGCAAATTCAACCGCCAATAAGACTTACAAATATGTTGTTATTGGTTAACTTTCAATTTATAATGGATTCTATGGATGACCCATCTTGGAATCCGAAACTCTAGGAGTAAAAGATGGCTGTAGAAACTAAATCCAACATTGACCCAACAATTCAACCATTCTTATCGTATGGTTTGACTGAGGCACAAAAGCTATATCAGCAAGGTGGCCCTCAGTACTATTCTGGTCAGACTTATGTAAGCCCCTCAGAAACCACTCAAACTGGAATACAGGCTTTAGAGGCTCGTGCTTCTCAGGGTAATCCCTTGCTTTCGTCTGCACAAGGTCAATTGCAAAACACTATCTCTGGTGGTTACTTGCAAGGCAATCCATTTTTTCAGGGTGCGTTTCAACCTGCGGCACAAGCGGCTCAGTCTAGGTTTGAGCAGACATTAGGTGATGTGGGTTCTGCGGCATCTCGTGCTGGTCGCTATGGCGGTGGTGCTATGCAGACATTGCAAGATCGTGCTAGTGGTCAGTTTGCTAAGAGTTTGGCTGATACGGCTGGAACTCTTGCTTACCAGAACTACGCTGATGAGCGTGGTCGCCAACAAGCGGCTACTATGGCTGCACCTGAGATGGCTCAAGCTGACTACCAAGACATTCAGAATATGCTCAAAGCAGGTCAGATGCGTGAAGGCTACACAGGCCAACAACAACAAGCTGATATTGCTAGATTCAACTACGAACAAACTCAGCCACAACAGAACCTGACAAACTTCTTGTCTAGTGTTTATGGCAACCCATTAGGTCGTCAAAACACAATGACTAGTTTCCAGCAACCATCTAACTTCCAAAACCTATTAGGAACTGCTGCTTTGTTGGGTGGCATTGAAAGCAATACTGGTTGGTTAAGTGGTGGGTGGAACAAGTTATTTGGTAAGAGTTAAGGAATAATCATGGCAGGATTATTAGATATTTTCGGCACTAGCGGTCAGGACACAATGGGTCTTTTGGGTATGTCTCCAGAAGACATAAAACGTAGCCGTGACGATGCCCAAGCCCAAGCCCTTTACGCATTAGCAGGTCGTCTGTTCCAAGGTGGTAGAGGTGGTGCTTCTATCGTTGAGGGACTTCAACAAGGTCAACAAGCCTACAGAACTGCCATGCAAGGTGGTTTGCAACAGCAATTACAAAACGCACAGATTCAAGAGATGAATCGCAAGCGTCAGCAAGAGCAACAAGCATTGATGCGCCAGCAAGGTGTTGAGAGTTTGATTTCTCAAGCATATCGCCCTGAGACTTTTGCTGATACTCCATTGACTAATATGATGGGCCAAGAGATTGCAGGGCCAAATATGCCACAAGCAGCAGGTGGTGGATTGGAAGCGCTAGCACCTAGATTGATGGCTACACCAGAAGGTCGCAAGTCACTTACTGAATTGTTGGCTGCACAAAAAGCTATGGCTGGAGATACTTTTAATTTGGCTGAAGGTGCTCAACTTGGTCGTATTAACCCAATTACAGGAAAGACTGAGATTATTGCTACTGGTGTCCCTAAGAAAGAAAAAGAAGACATTGCTGGAGAAGTAAAAGAGGCAAGGCAAATTCTTGGTATTACTACGCCAGTTAACGAAATGACTGCAACTGAAAGAGCATTGGTTAAAGCATACATTGATAGAAAAGAAGCAATTAAATCTCCTAAAGTTCAAGTAGATTTAAAAGACCCAACCGCGGTAGCCCAAGCTCAATTAAAAACAATTAACCAATGGCAAAGCACTCTTAAAGATACTGGAGACACTACTGTTGCTGGTCGTGCGTCTGCTTTCTATGATGCTTATGGAAAAGCAAAGACAGGAAACACAAGTGCTGATGGCGCATTGATTTACAACATTGCAAAAGTGTATGACCAGACTGGTGCTGTTCAGCAGGGTGATGTAAACACAATTATTGGCAATCGTTCTATTCCTACAAACATTCAATTGTTTGCTCAGAAATTGCAAAAAGGTGGAACATTTACACCCAAAGAGCGAGAGGATTTGAAATCAATTGTTGATGGTATTGTCACAGAGCGTGAAAAAGCCCTAGCACCATCTCTTAAAGTTTATAGAAAACTTAATCAAGATCAAGGTGGAAGCCCTGAAGCAATTATCAATCCTTTTGAATCTATTAAAAAACCAAGAAGCCTAGAAGAAATTTTAGGATTTGGTCGCCCAAGAGGAGGGCAATAAAATGGATGAAAATCAACGTGTCCAAGAAGCACTAGATTCTGGATTTACTATCCAACAAATCAGGGCGATGTATCTTGCCAATGGTCGAGAACTTCCATCATCTTTACAAGTATCAGAAGCAGAGACAACTGGCAAAGGTTTATCTAAAGGCGCTCGTCTTGGTATGACTGCTTTGCAAGGGCCGACTCTTGAATTTGCTGATGAACTTTTTGGTCTTGCTGGTGGTGCAAAAGCATTAGTTCAAGGTCAATCTCCATCTCAAGGTTACACACAAGCACGAGACATTTATCGTTCTGGCGTTGAAAGCTACAAAGAAGAACAACCCATTGGTGGTGCAGTAGCTCAAGGCGTAGCATCTTTGCCTTTAGGGATGCTAAACATTAGTAGAAACATTGCTCCTAATGTTGGCCCTGTCATGCGTTCTGTTGGTTCAGGTTTAGGATTTGGTGCAGTAGCAGGTGCAGGTGAGGCGCAAGAACTTGAGGACATTCCACAAGAAGCCGCTACCTCTGGCGCTACAAGTGCCGTTCTAGGCGGTGCTACAGAAGGCGTAATGAAGGCTGTAAGACCTGTTAAACAAGTGGTATCCACTCAAGTTGGCAGAATGATTCCTGAGTCAGTCAAGGGGATGATTGGTGGCTCATCAGTAGATATTGCTCGTAGGCGTGTTGCTCAAGCAATGTTGCGTGATGGCGCTACGACAGATCAAGTGGCTGCTCGTATGGCTAAACTTGGTGATGATGCTATTTTGGCTGAGTCAGCAGGGTATAACACTCGTGATTTGCTTGACACAATGGCGACACTTCCTGGCCGTACTAAAAATTATACAGAACAGTTTATTCGTGCTCGTCAGGCACAGCGTGGAGGTCGTATCTCAGAAGCAGCGCAAGTACAATTATCTCCATCAGGTGAACGATTGGCAGACTCTGTAGAGTCATTGCTTAAACAACGTTCTGTAGAATCCACTCCTTTTTATGACCAACTCAAGACCTTAACAGTTACTCTTGACGATGATCTGAAAAGCATTCTTGATGCGTCTAAAAAATTAGGTGCATTCTCTCGTGCTGAGAAAATCTCTACTGCTTTGCAAGAACCTTTCTCACTAAAAGACGTAAAGAAAACTACTGATGCTTCAATGCCTGACTTGGATAAAGTTAAGCGAGGTCTTGATGATCTTATCAACAGCAAGTCTTCTTTGAATGAGCGTGGTGACTTTAACGAGTTTGGTCGTGCTGTTATTGAGTTAAAGAAAAACCTTGTCAAACGTCTTGATGACATGACTGTTGATAGCGAGACAGGAAAGTCTGTATATGCAAGCGCACGAAATGCGTATGCAGGGCCAAGCGCATTGATCTCTGCTGCTGAACTTGGTAGGACTGTTATCAATAAGCCAGCTTCTACTATTCGTACACTTGTTAAAGACATGAGTGACTCTGAACTTGAGTCATTCCGAGTTGGTGCTTATGAGGGTTTGCGTGATTTGGCAGGTACTCAATCTGGTCAAACTCGACTGCTTAATATGTGGAAAGAAGACGCTACTAGAGAGCGACTAAAAGAGATTTTCCCTAGTGAGCGTTCATTCCGTGAGTTTGCTTCTACGATAGCAGCAGAGGCTCGTAAGAAAGAGGCTCAGACAATTGGTAGAGGTTCTCAGACAGCAGGTCGTGAGGCTCGTATGGAAGACGTTGGTATGGAGACGTTGAAAGATACAGCCAACATTGCTGCTGCTGCCAAGACCATGGACATTGGTTCCTTGATAAATATGTTGTCAAACAACATGAAAAGAACTTCTGTTCCAGAGCCTGTTCGTAATGAGATTGGTAGAATCTTGATGAGCAGAGCAACAAGTGGCGATGAGATTCGTATGTTGCGTAATGCAATGGAAAAGATGAAACGAGAGCAAGAGGCTCAATCAGTAACAAGTGGCCTTATTGGTTCACAATTAACACCAGCCGCAGAGCCATTCACATCAGCTTTGCGTTCACTTCTTCAGTAAGGAATAAACATGGCCAAGACAAAAATCTCGGAATTTAGCGCAACCCCTGCGAATAACACAGACATTGACTCTATCAACATTGCGGAGGGATGTGCGCCCTCTGGTATCAACGATGCTATTCGTGAGTTAATGGCTCAACTGAAAGACTGGCAATCTGGTACATCTAATGACCCTTATGTTGTTGGCTCGTCTGGAAGCCTAACGCTTAATCAGGGTACTGCTAACGGAGTAGCGTATTTAAACGGCTCTAAGGTTGTTACGAGTGGTTCTGCGCTTACTTTTGATGGGACTAATCTGGGTATTGGCGCATCGTCTCCTCTTAAGCCATTAGATATTACTTTTGCTGGCACTAGCGGAGCAAGACGCTTTCTTGTTAGTTACGATGATTCTGTAATCACAATTAAAGGTGCTAACGCAAGTAATGACCCAGAGGCAATTAGGATTACTGGCGATAACATTCGTTTTAATACAGGAACATCTGGCTCTGGCTCTGAAGTCGGTCGCTTTACCAGCACAGGTCTGGGTATTGGTACAAGTAGTCCAGCTGTTAAGTTAGATGTTAATGGTGTTGGTGGAGCGTTATCTGCTGTTAATCCTCCATTACAAGTTTGGGATACAACTGCACTTGCGGCTAATATTGGTGGTGGTATTGCTTTTGGTGGTAACTACACAGGCTCTACAAAAACAAATTGGGCGGGTATTGCTGGCCTTAAAGAAAACGCAACAGATAACAATTATTCTGGTTACATGGCGTTTTATACAAGAACAAATGGTTCTGGAAATGCCGAGCGTATGCGCCTCGACTCCTCAGGCAATCTAGGCTTGGGAGTTACTCCTAGTGCTTGGAGTAACATGAGGGCTATGGATATTGGCGATGGTGCTTTTTCTATATCTGCTGATGGTGGTGGTACTGGAGATGGGTCTTTAACTTGGAATGGTTATTACAACGGCTCTAACTGGATTTATAAATACACAGGTGGCGTAGCAACTAGATATCGTCAAAGCGAAACAGGTCACGCTTGGTTTACAGCCCCATCAGGCACAGCAGGAAACACCATTAGCTTTACCCAAGCAATGACTCTGGATGCTAGTGGGCGGCTTGCTATTGGTGTAACTTCCGTAACCAACGGAACAGCGTTTGGCGGTAGTGGTCAAGTCAATGTGGCAACGGTTGCTTCTAGCGGGTATCCATGTCTTCAAATTCGCACAACAAGTGGCGGTGGAAGTTCAGTTCAGTTTACCAATGGTGATACTGTAAATGCAATTATTGGTTACAACGCTTCTGGTGGTACAAATGAATTTGATATAAATAATGCGCTGTCTGGCGCAATAAAATTTGGTACTAACAACACAGAACGTGCCCGTATAGACTCAGGCGGTAACTTGCTGGTGGGGACTACAAGTGTAATTAGCGCAGGAAAATACTCATCGTCTTTTGCTGGTGCTACTGAAAATGGAATAATTTTACAAACAACACTTGCTTCTACTGGAAGTACATATATTGGATTTGTAAATTCATCAGGTTCTACTATCGGAAGTATTACTCAATCAACTTCTTCAACAGTTGCATACAATGTTACTTCTGACCAACGATTAAAAGAAAACATTGTTGACGCTCCTGATTTTGGTAGCGTTATTGATTCTATTCAAGTTCGTAGTTTTGATTGGAAAACAGATCAAATACATCAGCGTGCAGGTTTTATTGCTCAAGAACTTCTGACTGTTGCACCAGAAGCAGTACATCAACCAATCAAAGAAGATGAAATGATGGCTGTTGACTACTCCAAACTTGTCCCAATGTTGGTCAAGGAAATTCAATCATTGCGTCAGCGTGTCGCTCAACTCGAATCTAACTAAAGGAAACTAACATGACTACTACTTGGTCTATCGTAAATCTTGATCGCAACACAGCCGATGGTTTTGTAACCACAGCACATTGGTATGCTTATGCAGTAGATGGAGAACACTCTGCCTCTGCCTACGCAACAGTCTCATGGGCTGAAGGCACTCCTACAATTCCTTACGCATCCCTCACAGAAGCCACAGTCCTTAACTGGGTGTGGGAGTCTGTTGATAAAGCAGCTACAGAGGCTTCTTTGGCGGCTCAGATTGAGTTGAAGAAGAATCCTGTAAAAGCCTCTGGAACTCCATGGGGTGAAGCATGAAGCTAGAATTTGAAGTCAACGAGATTAACTTTATCTTGCAGACTCTTGGTGAATTACCAAGCAAGTCAGGTGCATGGCCTCTGATCGTCAAGATCAAGGAACAAGCCGAGAAGCAATTACCTAAAGACCCAGAGGCATGACATGGACAATCACACTACAGAAGTAGCATCAGCAGTCGCTACTAAAGCAGCTTCAGTAGCTACCTATGGTGGTGCAGGAAGTGCTGTGTTTTTTGGTTTATCAGCCAATGAATTTGGTGCTCTCTGTGGTGTTGTTATCGGTTTTGTTGGTCTTGTGGCTAATATCTGGTTCAAGCATCAACATTTAAAGATTGCTCGCAAGGAAGCTGAAAAATGACTTGGTTACTTGTATTGGCTCTACAGGCTGAATACAGGTGCGTAAAGTGGACATGGACAGGTGATGTTTATAACCGCAAGGTTATTTGTCTAAAGTGGGAGAGAAAGAAGTGATTATCGACCCCATAACAGCTTTAGAAGGCTTACAGCAAGCGATTGGACTCGTTAAGAAGGCTAGTAAGGTCGCAAAGGATTTATCTGGCCTAACGCCCATGATTGCCAAAATGTTCGATGCTAAGAGCATTGCAACTAAGGCGATGGTTGAAGCTAAAAGGTCAGGTAATAAATCAAACTTGGGTACGGCATTACAAATTGAGATGGCTCTTGATGATGCCAAAAGATTTGAGGCTGAATTGATGTTGTTGTTTCAGGCTACTGGTCGTGCGGATGTATGGCAGAAGATTAAAGAGCGACAGCAACAAATGGATGTTGAAGATGCCCATTTAGCGAGACAAGCCAAGGCTGATGAAAAGAAACGTAAAGAAGCCGAGCAAGAACAAATGGAGTGGGCTGTTGGTATTGTGGTGATCGTAATGCTTTTGGGTGCTATTGGTTGGGGGCTCAACGAAATGGCTGAACTGTGTGTCAAAACAAGGTGTGGTAAGTGAATGAGTACCAAAAGCAATTTGACCTTTTCTGTAAAGTCTTTGTCAGGCTGTGCGTGGCTTGGTGGGTGCTTGGGCTGCTTCAACACCTACCTGACGAGTTGGCAAGTAAAATCGTAGATAAACTTCTTGGAATGATTGGACTGTAATGCTTTCACTATTTTCTACACTTGGTGGCTTGCTAATTTCTGGCTTGCCTAAGTTACTAGATTT
>Ga0247723_1001608_pt1 | contig 12960 bp, 14 predicted proteins | sample MSEWelMarce5H_FC_FD_189079 | JGI IMG/M metagenome (GOLD analysis project Ga0247723, IMG submission 189079) | Subsurface sediment microbial communities from gas well in West Virginia, United States - MSEEL Well Study Marcellus 5H_FC | ecosystem: Environmental > Terrestrial > Deep subsurface >...
AATGCTCTGGTGACCATTCAAGAATGGCCCGATCAAACCAGCCAAACTTGTCGGCTAACGTGTAACTGCCACCCAGTGCGGCAACGCTTGCGGCAACAGCGCCAATGGCTTTGGTTAAGTCAATCATACTTTTCCCAAATTAATTTGATTTGCCAATCCAGTGGGACACATAGCCCATTGCACTAGATATGGCAGACACCAGCGCCATGCCAGCCCAGAACCCGCCTCGACCCTGATTGGCAAGGGCAACCAGTTGTTCTAGCTGGCCCTCCATCTTGGACATCTTTTTGTCCATGTCATCAAATCGGCGCTCGTAGTCCTCAACCTTTTGCCAGAGAACGCCATATTTAACAAGGTCAATGTCTGCCATCATTTGTTCAAATCTTCAAGTTTGTTTTTGCCTGTTTGCTTGCCAAGGGCCGTAGCTTTTTCCATTTCTTTTTGGGATTTTTTGGCCTCTTTGGTCAATGCTTTTTCTTCTATCTTGGCTTTATATTTTGCGCCAGCTTGTTGACCAAGATATGTGCCAACGGCAGCGCCAGGGGCTTCACCAACAAACCCTCCAAGGGCAGCACCAGCGCCAGCACCAATTTTAGGCAAGTTGCCTTCTATCATGCCAACCCGTCTAGCTTGCAATGCCGCACCCTCATAGGCGTGGATTCCTGGCACTATCTGCCCAACAGTGTTCAACAGATGAAACCTACGAACTTCATCAGGTGGGAATGTTTCTAAAATCTTTTCGCCTACCAAGGAATTCATGGTTTTATTGGCTGAGTTTTGATTCCAAACGCCCATCTTGTCAGACCCAGCTTTTTGCACTTCACGGGCTAAAGCACCATCAATTTCAGCAACAGCGGCGGCAGCGGATTGGCGCAACTCCTGTGGAACTGGTGGCATACCTTCAGGCGCACCCTTTACGTTGCCATTTGCAAGATCTTTCAAAGTTTCCCGAATGTGCCGCCATTGGTCTTTTGGCAAATTATTCATCTTAGATGGGATTTTTTCCAATGGGGTGGATGATGTAATCACCCCGTTTTTGTCCATCTCGCCAAACAAAGTTTTTATGCCCTTAGAACCAAAAATGGTTTTTTCCACTTCATGGATTCTGTCACCCAACTTGTACAAAGCAGGGTCAGCAACTGCTGCAATGTCTTTGTCAATAGCTTGGTTAACCCGCCGAATAGCGTTAGCGTTTTGCGGTGTCCAATCGGCATTGATTGCTTTACGCACGGCATCATAAGCAGCCACAGACCCAGGTGGGTGCATCACGCCATTAATATCTTCAAAGCCAACTGTCTTTGCAAGGTTTAAATAATCTTTGGCGGCTGACTGTACGCCCTCCACGCCTTTGATTTTTAGCCCTGCCGCCCATTGGGGGTTTTTCAGCAAATCATCAACATTGGTTGTTTTGATTTGATTGTTACCAACCCTTTTATATGCTGAATCGTAAACTTGTTTTTTGGCTTGATTCAAATACCCCATGATGCTGGACGATGCCATGTCATCAGGTGATGTTCCATACAAAACATCATTGATACGCCCACCACGTTGTTCGTCATTGATCAAAGTGCGTGATGCGCCCGTAGCATCAACTCGTTCATCTGCATACTTTGACAATGCAATTTGTTCATTGGCAATTTGCTGTTTAAATAATTGGCCCTCGGGCGTGTCTAATTTTGCTTTGGTGTGTTCATTACGCAATAAATTCTCATTGCCTGTTACCACTCCTGGCCTTACGCCCACCCCTGGCATCACTTCTTGAACCGCTTGTGAACGCAATATTTGCTCGTTAACAGGCACATCTGTTGGGGTCTTGGAAAGTTTGATTTGTGGAAATTGCCCCCGCACAGTTTCCTCGCCAGTAATCTTGCCAGCAAAGGGATTGTTTGCGGCGGCGGCAGCGCCAGCACTTCCCGCTGGTGCTTGCTTGGCCTCAAACTGGGCTTGCGCTTGTTCTTTGGTTAGCTGTCCAGGCTTAACAATTTGCAACTCGGCAGCGGCTTGCTTTACTGGTGTGGTAACAGCTTGTACCGTTTTTTTAACAACAGGTGCAACTTCTTTTATTGCTTGCGGCACAGCAACAGACCCAATGACCACCATGTTTTTAATGTCTTGTTCGGGTATGCCTGTCTTTTCAGAAATCTGTTTGGGAGTCATGCCCAACTGTTCAGCCATCTTTTTGACTTGCTCAACAATTGGCTCAGTAACACCGCCCAATGGTTTCTGATATGTTTCTTTACCAGTAAGGCCAAAGAATTTGCCTACGGGCTTGTCAATGCTTGCGGCGGCGGCTTGCCCTGTTTGTTCTGCCCGTTCGGGGCTTTGCGCTGTCCTTGCCAATCCTTGTACAAACGCACCATACGTTGCAGGAACAACTCCATAAAGGGTGTCAATTGCACCAGCGACACGCTCGGGCATATCTCGTTTGGTTTCTAACGCACCTTTAAGGAACTTGCCAACCAATTGGCGAACGCCCCCAGGCTCAGTAACTTGTGCCGCTGTTTGTGCAATGGCTTGCCGTGCGCCACTTGTGGGCGGTTGTTCAATCGTGGCAGCGGGGGCGGCTTGTGGGGCGGCAGGGGCGGCTTTTGCCGCAACGGGTGCGGTGGCTGTCTTACCAGAAAAAAAGGCTTCTAGCGGGTCACCAGAGGCGGCAACTGGTGCGGATGGTGCAGATGGTGCGGTGGGTTGTGCCTTACTTGCTGGGTTACGGGCTATTTCCCTAGTCAATCCAGCAATGTCAGCTTCTAACCGAATCTTTTGTTTAGAGTCGGTTGCTTGCGCTAATGCGGCTTTTGCTTGTTTTAATTCAGCTTCATGAATAGCCAACGCATCTTTATCCCGCTGGGCTTGCACATCAGCAGGGATTCGGGTTGATTCGGTTGGCTTTTTTGGCGGTTCTGCCACCGCTTGCCCACCAAAGAATTTCTCTAGTACATCAGCCATTTACAAACTCCCAGTTTCTGCCAGCTTTTTAATGTTCTGGTACTTTTTCAGAAAATCCTTGTACTGATTGGCATTGGGAAAAAGTTTAGTTAATTCTTCTTTTTGTTTTGCGGGGTCAGTTATGTCCCGTGTGATGTTTATAGCTTCAAAAATCTTGCTGTCAGCATTTGCGTTCCATGCTTGCTGATAAGCCTTCATGTTGTTGTCGCCAAATTTTTGGGAAAACTGTTGTGCGCCTGTGGCTTGCATATCCAGATTGGTTTGATCAGCTTGCACCCTACGGGCAATTTTTATTAAGACCTCTGGCGGCACTTTAATTGTGCCATTAGCCACCGCTTGCATATCCAATCCAGCAACAGTATTCCCAGCGCCACCCATAGCTGTGGCATTAGATAACGCAAGGTTTGCCAAGTCTTTGGCAAGCATATCGTATTCACTGCTTTTCATTGCAGACAAAACTTTTTGCTCTAATCGACCCATCACGCCACCGCCTGGGAAAAGCAAATTTTCTCCAATGCCAGATGCCGTCTGAATAACTTCTTCCACGTTCCTGCGCCCTTGAGTCAATTTGCCTTGGGCTTCCACTAATCTATTTCTGTATTCTTGACCAGCTAATTGATCTTTTTGCTCGGTTGGTTCGGCAATGTATGGCTGATCTGCCCTGCGGACAGGGAAGGGCAAACGCATACCTGGGGCAACTTCAGCACCAGCAGTAGGCAACCCGCCAGCACCAGGCCCACCAGTTGGGACGTTGGCTTGTAAACCGCCAGCCATGCCAATGGCTGAAGTAGGAGGCGTTATGCCACCTCCAGGAGTGGTGGTGATTGTCTTGCCTTCTGGCGTTGTCGTAATGGTTGGCGCAAATGTGGTTTGTTGCTGCGTTGGTGTCATGATGGCCTGACTTGCTTTGATCAGCGCATCAGTAACGCCTGGGCCTTTTTGCATTTGCGAAAACATAGGCACATAGGCTTTTTCCACCAAATTTTTCATTTCTGGGTCGTTGGGATTTGTGGCAAGAAAATTTTGCAATTCTCTATTTACAACTGCGGGGTCATCTACACCAAAACGACCAGCCGCCCCTAAAAAGGATGAAATTAACGCCTTTTTATCTTGCGTTAAATTTTGCTTTGCTCTTAAACCCTCGGTCTGTGCCGTTCCCAAAGTTGTGATTTTTTGAACATAGTCAGGGCCAGTTAAAGGCGCGATCTTTGGAACTGCGGCGTTGATCTTGTCAATGTCAATTCGCCCATCAGTTTGGAAATTGTTAGGGTCTGCAAAAAATGTTTGTAGATTGCGGCGCTCAATGTCTTGTTGCTCAGAAACGCCCAATTGAATTTGCCCCGTTCTGGCGGCTTGTTGTTGTTGTTGTAAAACCAGCGGATTGATCTGTTCGGCTTGCTGATAGGCTTGTGCCCCCCTTGCGATGCCAAGCATATCGGCAAGGGACGTTTGTTGTGGAGGCTTAACATTTAAGCCAATAGGTGGAACGTCAAAAGTTGCCATGTTTTATCCTACAAGATATTGGCTAAACCCAGCATCGTTATAGCCCGTGGGCAAGTTCATTGCGCCAGCAGTTGCCCCTTGTGGGCGCAATAAAGCCCCCAAAGTTGCGGCATTGCCAATTCCTTGATAACCCCCCGCCATAGCGTTTGCGGCCCCGATCTGACCAGCGCCAAGAGCAGATGCACCGCCAATGCCTAGTTGACCAATGTTGGATGCCGTGCTTTGTCCAAGGTTTGCGGTCTGGCCCGTGGCGGTTTGTCCGATACCAGCAATTCCTGCCAATCGGTTATATACGTTTCCAAGCCCAGTTTGCTGTTGATTAAACTTCTGCGCTTCTTGCCTCATGTAGTTATCAAGGGCGTTCTGATAGGCATTGCTTGCGTAATCTTCCGCAAATTTAATCCCGCCCCGTTCAACATTAGACCCACCGCCACCAACGTTTAAGGCTTGTCGGGTTGCACCTAAACCTTGACCCTTCATAAATTCATAATTTGGTGCAAGATTTGTCCGCAAATCGGCAGCAGTAAATGGCTTGTATCCCGCTGGAAGTTCTGTTAGTTGCGGCAACATTTGACCTATTCTGGTAAGCGCACCAGTTCCAGCAACGCGATACGGTTCTTGTTGCTTGTTCAGAATGTCAAACATTTCCCGCTGTTGACGGGCAGCTTCTTGAGTAGCCGCATACTGCTGACCAGCGGCAGATGTTGCAGCACCCGCTTGCTGTTGCGAACCCATGTACCCTAATAACGCTGCACCGCCTACGGCCCATGCTAATGGCATGATGTTTCCTTTCGAATCAAAACTTCATCAACTTTGGCAACATCGGTTTCATCTGTTGCATGAATGCAAAACCATTCACAATCTTCAAGCGCCTCAATTGTGTGGTAAATGCCTGATTTTATTTCTAAACAGGCTGGCGCGGTGTATTCTTTTTGGCCTTCATCTGTCCGCAGAATTACCCGACCTTTGGCAAGAATGCTCAAATGACTGTAATTGTGGGCATGAGTGCCAGCAATAAACCCCGCTGGGATACGCATCCGCTTAGCATATAGGCCATCAGAAAAGTGATGTTCAACGCCTAAATCAGCCTCAAACTTCCCTTGGTGGGCAGCAAACAAATCAGCATTGTTCAAAACGTACCCCCTTTGACCCCATTCAAGGCCGTGAAATCAGTGAATTTACCCGCCGCAGGGGTGGTCAGACCAATGGTGGTGCTGTTAATTGTGCTGCTGGTGATGGTCACATTGGTAATTGTTCCACCTGTGATGTTGGTGTTTGCCACATTCAAGGTGATGATGTTGGGATTCATCAACCATTGCAACCAAGGAACGCTGGGCCGTCCCGTAGTTTCGTCAAGGAATGCCGAATAGGGAATGTTGATGTTGCTATTTGGGATTGCGGTTGCCATCAATTATCCCCAGCAGACATTTTGAGTTCGGCAGACACAATGACCACCTTCACAGGGTCACTAACTACCACCTCAAAAATCCTGTCGCGTGACCAACCCAAGCGCCGCCACAAAGCACGATTAACGTAGTTACCGATTTTGCCGATGCTGACCCAATGCTCATTTGAAAAAGTAGAACCGCCATCGTTTGACCATCTCAGCATGGCTTGGGGGTCGTTACCCTGCCCAGTATTTAACCCAACCCCTGGCTGAAACTGAATCTGAAAAGAATCAAAATACTGGCGTTGTAAGTCTTGGGTCAGGTGAATGGCTCGGCGCAGTCTGCGAATTGTGTTGCCATCATCTGTATATACGGCGTTATCCAAGCTGTAAATCTTGCCGTTTTCAAAGTCACCAACAATGTTTTTATTGGCAAAAAATGCCGCACAGTTTGACCGATGGCGCTTGTAAACCGCTAAATCAGTATCCCAAGATAACCATTTGTGCCAGCTTTTGGTTGACAGGTCATAAACCCAAGTTAAGCCATATTCCCCAACGCTGGGGAAGGTGACCACATACATTTCATGGCCTTCAATTTGGTATGTGTAGGCAATAGCATCAGAAACCACAGAATTCAGCAAAGACTGTTCAACAGCGTGGGTGCTGATTCTGACCCAGGTATAACCCTGCATCATTTCAATGGTTGCCGCACCTCTGTTGTCTTTTGCCACACAAGCAAACGTTTCACCCAATCGGGCCAGCGAATACTTGGCAACAATACCTGATTGGCTTGAAGTCCCTGGCACTCGTTGAAATGGGAAACTGGTAATCCCTGCGATCACATTGCCCACATCTGTCCAGACCTCGGTGGTCACTTCCCCAATCAGATACACCTGTCGTTGGTTCACAATCAGCGTCACCAGTAGGTCAGATGACCCATCAGCCGTGCCGTACAGGGCTTGGGTGGATAGACTAGACCCAAGGTCAGTACAAGCCCAGTTCTGCGTTCCTGGCTCGTTGTATATGTTGTAGTTGTCAATTACATCAACTACTGTTGCACCCTGCCAAGGGCCGTCTGTGCTTGGCAACGTGGTAAATGTGTTGGTGGCGGCAACCCAGGTGTATCGATTAGGCCCATCCACAATGTAGGCGGTCAATCCATATCCCAAATCAATGTTGTCGGATATGGACACTTGCCCCGTGCTGGTGGTCAATGTCCCGATCTGGGTGGCAACAAATGCCGTGCTGACCTGATAGACCCGATTACCCGCCACCGCAATCAGGATAGTTCCACCTGACATGGTGTGCAAGCCCCGCACCTCTGCCGCCAGAAGTTGTGCTTCTTGGGTCAGTCCAGGCGTGGGGTATAACGCCACAATGCCCCTGTCCCCAGGCTGCTTAGATGTGTCAATCTCAGCAAAGAAATTGATACATTCTTGATCGCCCTGGTAGATAGATGGCGCAACGTAGGATGTGCCGACAAAACCAAAATCTGGCATTATCTAAAGCCCCCGTCCATAATAAAGCCAGCATCTCTAGCCCTGCCAACCATCAGACTGTCAGGGTATCGGGAAATCTGGGCTGGGCGCATATTGGTGCGCTTGACCGTGGCCTTACCTTGCCCCGCATAGGCGTTGATCATGGCAATTTGCACCTGATTGACCTTGCCAAACATGGGCAGCAAACGTTCAGCCAAACACCAACGCAGGGCCATGTTGTAGCCTTGTGGCAGTTGAATAGTGTCGTTTAGCGTGGCAAATTCTCTAAAGATCGTCTGGGTGAACAAATGCAATTCACCTTGGGACGGGTTGGGGTACACATAAATTGTTCCCAGCAGTTCGGAAGGCTGGTAATAGATCGCCTTTGCCCAAGGGCCGTTCAGTTGCTTGATGCCGATGGATTCGTATTCCTCAAGGCTCAGAATTGACAGGGGATAGTCAAGATAACCCCCCGCAATGTTTGTCCCGCCCTGCTGTGTGGCAACCCGCACAAAGCCAGATTCAATTGACAATGGGCGCTCGTAATAGGCAGAAATTGGAAAAGGCGTGATTGTCCCTGTCATGGCAACGCTACCAACAGTTTGGGAAACCGAAACGGTGTAAGTTCCAACCCCGCCAAGACCACTAACAAACGCTGTGATCGTAGTGCCAACGGTAACACCGCTTCCAGCAATGACAGAACCAACGCCCAAATAACCAGCAGAAATGGCGCTCACAGTTAAGGTTGTGCCGCTGATAGACCCCGTGAAAGCTGGCGTGGGCGTGGTATTACTGCTGGACAAGGTATATGTCCCGCCCTCGTTTACATTGCCCCCTGCGCCCGTTGTAAAGCCCACAATCCTTGTTCCCGCTGTGATTCCTGTGCCTGATAGCGTCTGACCAATGTTGATGCCCCCAGCGGTCACCGCATTGGCTGGTACGGTCAAGGTTGTGCCAGCAATAGACCCTGTGAACGTGGCCCCCATCTGACCACTTGGCCCAATGGTGTACTGAACTTGGTTTTGAGTGGTCATGAAAATGATCTCTGATCGATAGAAAACCATCATGTTTTCATTCGACCATTGAGCGATCATGTCGTTGAGCATATCCAGACCATCTTGCGCTTCGTCTGCCGTTGGCACTTCACCAGCGGCGACAGCGCCAATGTCCTTCATGGCTCGGGTGATGATGTCAATCGGCTGGGTCATGGCTTATCCTTGCGGCAATTGTGCGGCTTGATATGCCGCCACTACATCAGCAGTATGCACGGCAGCGCAAATGGCTTGTACCTTGGCATCTTCGGCGCTGTAATCAGCCCCAGGCACAACAATATGGCGGTGGAATGTGCCGCTGATTTGTTTGCCATCTTCCATGATGCGGGTGCAAGCACGAACTTGAACGCAACCATTTTCAACAACTTCAATTAAGTCAACAACAATTTGTTTTTCTAGCATGATTAGCAATCAGTTGTGCCATCAAATTCTGGCAGGGTTTTCAGATGTTTATATGCTTGCTTGATAAAGTTGTCATCAAGGTTTGGCACAAACATATAAATGTTTGAGTACAAAGGAACAGACTGTTCTTTGTTCTCAAAAACACTTAGCTGGCATTCAATGCATGACTTATCACCCGTCACTTTTGTGACTTTGAAATAAGCATCGTTGATTGTAATTTCGCTTGAAAAACCAAGCGGTTTGAATTGAATAGATTTTTGAAGTGCCATGTTTTACCCCTTAATTTCCTAAAACACCGAATCGGCCATTGCCAGCAGCGCCAGCAGCGATATACAAAATAGCCCCAACAAGGCTAAATGTTGCAACGTCAAGCGCTACCGTCCCACCTTGGTCGCCTGATATTTTGGTTGCCGTGAAATTGCCCCCATCAAACCCGCATCGAATCATATACAAAGATGATGCGGTTACATTGCCTGTCCCACCTTGATAGGAATAAGTAATCAGATATGTTCTTCCACTGTTTCCAGCGTTAACATTGATTCCAGTAGAAACTGGTGTTGTTCCATTTATTTGTCCAGTTGTGATGGTATTGATACCAATTGCATCAAATTGAATTTGACTTCTATATGCTGGCATAACCGAAAAAGTTGATGCGCCAGCGCCAGAAAACGCATTGATATTGTATTTTTCCGTTAAAGATGATGCGTTTGTCAAAAGAAATCCAGCGGGTACAGATGCAAATGTTGTATTTGTAACTCCACCAAAAGATGCCCCGCTAAATTCGGCAAATATAGTGTTTGGTGTACGGCCTTGATAAAGGCAATTGTTTACATTTAACGTTGTGCCTTGAATGCCTGGGGCGCTACTATTTGCACAATAAATAATAGTTCCTACGTTGTTATTCTCAAACCAACATCCGTCAAAAGACAATCCCCTAATACCCAACGCCCTAACAGGATTTGTGTTATTTGATTCAAAATCAGTGTCACGAATTATCCACTGATAACCGTATTCCAAATACAAAGAACCTAACGCGCCTTCAGCACCAAATGCTTGACAATTCAATACTTGGCAGATATTTGATTGGCTGAACTGTGCAGTTGATGCTGGTACAGATTTAATAAACACATGGGTTGCTGGTGGATTACCCCTGTATCCATCACGACAAAACTGCCAAGTTGTAAAGATAAAAAATCCATCATATGAATAAAGCAATTCCCTGCGGGTTTCAACGTTTGTATATGTGCAATATGCGGTATATCCAGATAAATCAGTTTGTCTGATAAATCTGGCATTTGTAACGCCTGAGTCAGCCCCAGCGGTAAAGTTACTCATGGTCACTTCATTACAAAGATCATAAGTAAAAAATGCCGCACCACTTGTTCTTACAAACAAATTGACATAAGACCTGTTCTCGCCCTCAATTGCTCTGTATGACGGCAAAACAATATTTGCCGCAGAATAATCCCCATTTGGAATCCATACTTTTTTCCCTGTTGCAAGGGCCGCTGTAAAGGCTGCTGTGCTATCGGCAACACCAGTTGGGTCTGCACCATAATCCAAGACATTGGCGACCGCGCCTTGAATCATGGAATAAGAAACTTTAGTCAAAGACATTTTTTGTCCTTCATTAAACTTGATACGTTACTAAAAAGAAAATATAAGTGCTTGCTGTCATGGCTGAAACACTATAAACAGTCGTTCCCACAGCAAATAAAATAGTTGACGATGTATTAAGCGCATTTACACAAGTCCCCCCTGAGTTACCTGTTGCTTGTGTATAAGGAAGATTTGATGTAACTACACCCGCTGCTGAGGTAGTAATAGAAGTCGCGCCAAACAAAATTCCTGTGGCTGTGACCACACGACCAACTTTTGTATATGTTCCAGAAGAACTAAACGCACCCACTACGACCAATCCAGAACCTTGGTTTGGTGTCCAAGTGCCTTCTTCGTAGTCAGCCAATAATTCACTGGTCATGCCAGCGGGGTGGCTGGTGATAGAAAAATCAATGCCTTTGCCTGATGTGCCAATAATTAGGTTACCAGTGCTTAACGTTACATCCCCAACTAATGTTGGCGTTGTAATGCTTGGGCTTGTGCTAAACACCAAGTTGGTGGAAGTCGTACCTGTTGCGCCAGATGCTGAATAACCTGTGATGTTGTTGAATGATGTGATGCTGGCAGTCGATGCGTTTGTACCGCCATTGGCAACAGGTAATACCCCGCTGACATGGGTTGTTAGGCCAATCTTGCCCCAGCTTGGTGCTACACCAACGCCCCCCGAAATGAGGGCATTGCCCGTGGCTACATCAGCAAGTTGTGCAAGGGTGGTTGTGGTGTTTGCATAAAGCAAATCCCCCACCGCATAGGACGTTAAACCCGTACCGCCAGCCGTAGCTGGGACAACTTTCCATCCAATAACTTGCACCGCAGACGCATTGTCTTTGTAAAACAGTTTGCCATCGGTAATGTTGATTGCCAGTTCACCAGTGGCAAGATTAGCCGCCAACGGCACATTGGTTGCTGTACTTGACGAATACAGTTGGATTGGGGTAAAACCTGTTTGTGCCATGTTTAACCTTAATTGAACATGACTTCAATGGATGAAGTAACAGGCGGTGCTTGTGAAAACGTCAAAGTTGTGCCAGAAATGGTGTAGGTGTTTTTCTGCTGATACACGCCATTGATGTACACAAACGTGAAATTTTCACCAAAAGACGCTGAACTTAAAGTGAATACAGTTTGCGACCCTGTGCCAGTAAAGTTTTGTACTTGGTACTCTGCCGCACCAATACCAGAAATATTGTCGTAAGTTGCAATTAGTACATCTGTTGACGTATTCAAAACAAACTTATAAGCTGAAACTAACAACCATATTTCACCCGTTGGCACTCTACCAGCGGAATTTAAAATAATCGGGTTAGAGTGGGCAATATTCCCCGTAGATGTTGTGTAGGTTGCTTTTGGGGTGTTAGTACCCGCCGCATAGGTATAGATTTTCCCGCCCGATAACACCGTGCCATCGTTATTAAAAAACTGCCACCCTGCCCCGCCAATTGGTGATAAAAATACACTCATAATTTGTCCTCAAATGCTTGGTGTAAAGACCTGGGGCAACCAGGGGGCGACAACCACCCGTTGGGTTGCCGCAGCTTGTTCATCTAATCGGGCCTCGACCTGTGCGCCAATGTCAGCAGTTACCCAGCCGATCACAATATCCTCGGTCACATCAGCAAATGGAACGGTCAGTTTTGGCTCGGCAAACTTCCACCAGCCCTCGGTTTCCACCCCATTTTTAGCGCAGAAATACCGTGCGCCTGTAATCAAGTCGCCATCGGCTTGGATTTCCAAGATTTTCCACATTAGAATGTGCCCCCTGTTACCCCGCCAGTAGCGGTTAAAACGCCCGTGGATGGATTAAATTTGAGTTTAGTTGATGATACCTTGATTGGCAAATTTCCTGTGGTTGTGGTCACCCAGGATAGATACATTTCTGCCGCTGTGCTGGTGTCATCAGTAATCGCCACATTCGTTGCGTTTGTTGCAGTTCCCGCTGTGGTTGCAGACCCCGCCGAACCATCAATGTTTACGCCTGTCAGAGATTGGGCGCTGCTTGAGCGATTGAGTGCAATTGCGGTTGTGCCAACGTACAAGGTTGAATTGCCCAATACACCGCTGGGAATCGTGCCCGACAACTGACCCGCTGGGAGACCTGTCAGGCTTGCCCCTGACCCGCTAAACGCTGTGGCGGTCAACAATCCCGTGCTGGGGTTAAAGTTGTACTTTGTGGAACTGACCAGCGTGGTGGCTAAGTTGCCCGTTGTCTGGTCTGCAAACAAGGGATAACGCACCGCATTGGTGGTTGTGTCATCTGTGACAGTGGCATAGGCGGTGGGGGTTGTCCATGTGGGGGCGCTTGCGCCATTAGAGGTTAAAACTTGCCCCGCTGAACCAGTTGCACCCGACACAGCCAAAGTGCTGCTGAAATCAATAGTTGTGAATTTGCCCGTTGATGCTGTGGTTGCACCAATCGACATATTGTTAATCGTGCCAAGGTTTGTCGGGGCAATCTCAATTGCGCCTGTACCCGTTGGCTTCATGTGAACATGACCCGTACCCGTTGGGCTAATGTCAATCTGTGCATTTGCACCATTGATATTGGTAGAAACACTCAATGAAAGATTGTCAC
>Ga0247723_1001610_pt1 | contig 12943 bp, 11 predicted proteins | sample MSEWelMarce5H_FC_FD_189079 | JGI IMG/M metagenome (GOLD analysis project Ga0247723, IMG submission 189079) | Subsurface sediment microbial communities from gas well in West Virginia, United States - MSEEL Well Study Marcellus 5H_FC | ecosystem: Environmental > Terrestrial > Deep subsurface >...
CTTGTGGTCCTTGTGGACCTGTCCCCCCCTGTGTGCCCTGCGGACCCTGTGCACCCGTAAAGCCTTGCGCCCCCTGCGTACCTTGAGGACCAGTGAAACCCTGGGCGCCCTGAGGTCCCTGGGGGCCTGTTTCGCCTTGACTGCCAGTAAAACCTTGTGCGCCCTGAGCGCCCTGTGCACCTGTAAAACCTTGGGCTCCCTGTGGACCAGTTTCACCTTGTGGACCCGTCGCCCCTTGCGAACCCTGAGGACCCGTAAAACCTTGGGGACCCTGTGAACCCTGCACACCTTGTGGGCCAGTGAAACCCTGGGCACCCTGACTGCCCTGTGCTCCTTGCGAACCTTGAGCACCAACATCACCCGTACGAGCAAAAGTGATAATGACATCTTCACCATTAGAGAATGAAGAAGCAGAACCAGAAACATACCCACACGCAACTTCGAAATAACCAGTTTCCTCAGTGACAGCAGAAATAGTAAACAACGCAAAATCCGTTGAGTCCGCTTTATTAGAAATTCTAAAGTGGCCCTTGATAGTGCTTGTTGAGTCATCAATGGTTCTTAAGAATGACTGAATGTCCGTTGATGAATCATCTTGGTCATCAATGAGTAGTTTTGTTGCTGTTGTGATATTGGAAGCATCAAACTTCAGTTTTCCTGCACCGGGGTCGGTCTGACTTGTATCGGAATCAAATGTGTAATCAAGTGTTATTCCACCAAAGTTTCCTTGGACACCTTGGGGGCCCGTATCGCCTTGTGGTCCTGTATCGCCTTGTGAACCCGTTGCGCCTTGTGCACCAGTGAATCCTTGTGGACCTTGAGGTCCTGTATATCCCTGCGTGCCTTGGGGGCCTTGCGGACCAGTTTCACCTTGCGGGCCCGTGTCGCCTTGGGGTCCTTGCGGGCCTATTTCACCTTGGGGGCCAGTATATCCCTGGGGTCCTTGCGGGCCTATTTCACCTTGGGGGCCAGTATCTCCTTGGGGGCCTTGAGGACCCGTGTCGCCTTGTGCTCCCGTAAACCCCTGCGCACCCTGAGGGCCAGTATCTCCCTGCGTGCCTTGGGGGCCTGTAAATCCTTGTGGACCGGTTGGCCCCTGAGCGCCAGTAAATCCTTGCGGCCCCTGAGGACCAGTAAAACCCTGTAACCCTTGCGGCCCAGTATCTCCTTGTGCACCTTGGGCACCCTGGGGACCCGTATCGCCCTGGGGGCCTGTATCGCCCTGTGCGCCAGTCGCACCCTGGGGTCCTGTTTCGCCCTGAGGGCCTTGTGGGCCTGTATCGCCTTGAGTGCCCTGACTACCAGTAGTACCCTGCGCCCCCTGCACTCCTTGTGTTCCCTGTGGGCCTTGTGGACCGGTGGGGCCTACGGCACTAGTCGGTACAAATTTTGTTCCATTAAAAACAAGTGCTTGATTACTCTGCGCTCCAGTTGGGTCAATCTCAATACTGTCAACAGTAAGAGTTGATGAAGAAAGCGCCCCAGTGACAGTCAGGCTGTCGGCATCTCGCGTGCCATCTACTAAAAGATATTGCGTGTGGTCATCATCAGTAAGACCAGTCATTGAACCGTGGTCGGAAACAGGTGTAGTACCTACACCTTGGTCTGAAGAAATAACACTTCTTAGGTCAAGGACATCAGTAATTCTTGCGCTTGGCGTATTTGTATATGAGGTTTTGCACTCATAAATAATCTTATAAAGAGGGCGAAACTCAACGATTGGAAAACCATCCAAATTAAGTGAAGCATAAAACTCTGCTTGCGCTGCACCTTTGGTTGTATATGAACCTTGACCAATAATAGCAATGATTGGTTCATTTAAATTATTAGTAGCAATAATCCAAGACACACCAAAGTGGTTATCCGTTACATCTGGTGTTGACCATGTTCCAGCAGTATTTAGGTTGTATTTTGGTCTGTCTGTTCCCTGCTTTAACGGGAATTCCGTTGCGGTATCTTTTACCCAGTGACTATTAAGTCTGTAGAAGGCTGGAATTTTAGCGTTACCTTGAAGAACTTGTTGCCAAGTATTTGGTGTTGGTGTTGCAGAATGTACAATATCAACTTGCAAATCTTCATCAAAGAATGTTCCATCAGCAATATCTATTTTGGCGTGAGAATCTAGCGAACCATTACCATCAAGAATATAGTTGTTCGCGCCAAAACCATTAGCCAAAGCCGCGCCACGAGTTCTGTGAAGATACTCGTGTGTTGCCCAGTCAAGAACAATGCCGTGGCGTTCATCAGCAAAGAAATACGCTTTGTTATCTACATCGTTCCAGTAAATATATGCGGTTGGGGTGTCGTTTTCCCAATCAAAAAATGATGTTCGATATGAAAGAACACCAGTATTGCTGTAATAAATATAGTAAAGACCACTCGTGTCAGGAATATCTACAGTTTCCGTAGTGGTTTTAGTATATTTGACACCCTTGCACCAAACTTCAAATGAAGCCGAAACAGGGGCAATAGAGAATCTGCGGTTTCCTTCATCAAAAGCAATAGTGCTTTGTGACTTATCAGTGTGACCAATTGGCTCACCGCCAGGAAGATTTACAGGGGCGGTACCTGGAGCAAACTTAGTACCGTTATAAACAAGAGTATTGCCTGTAGCAGCGCCAGTTGTATCTACTTCAATGTCGTCAATGAAAATTGCAGGCGCTTTGAGCGTGTCGTCAGTTTTGAGAACATTTGCGGAGTCACGATAAAGATTCGTATCTATAGCAGACGAGCCGCCTGCACCCCAAGATATTTTCCCGCCAGCATCTAACGTGAATCTTGGCTGAGTTTCCCCTACGGGTCCAATCTCTAACGCCGTATCGCTAGGTGCACTGAAGTAACGTGCACGAATAAGGTTAAAGATTTTAAACGCCATAGAGCCTCAACCCTTTTGGAAACTTTTCGATTGTGATTAACCCCGCAAGGTTAATGTATTCTTAGCCTGTTACAACGATTCTATACGCATCAGCCGCTGGCGCAGTAGCAAATGTTACTGTTACTACGTTAGTACTAGTGCGAGTAACATCAGCGTAAACTGTTTCATCCGTTGCCATGTCATAAATTTGGACAATGACATCTTTTGTCCCGAAGTTGTGAGTAATCGTTGTTGTAGTGGCATTAGCGCAGTTCTGAGCAGAAATGCGCGACAAGACTGGGGTGCTCGTCGATAGTCCACCAGCGGTTGTGTCAGCAAGATTTGTACGGGCTCCTGAAGCAGTAGAAGAGCCCGTACCGCCATCGGTAACAGCAACGTCGGTACCGTTCCAAATACCGGTCGTAATCGTGCCAAGGGTCGTAATGCTTGACTGACCAACATAACTGGCAGAAATGTCAACGGCGTTAGCACTAACCGAGATACGGTTAGAAGTACCAACGACGTCAATTGTGTTGCCGGTCTTAGTGAGACCATCGCCAGCGACAATTTGTCCCGCAGAGGAGAACTGTACCCAAGTGAGCGAAGTTGAGCCAAGAGTGATTGCGCCGTCTGTTGAAAGAACCCAGCCAGTGTCAGCCCAGTTCGTTCCTTGCTCAACGAAAGTGAAAATTCCAGGGGTTACTTCAGTATTGGAGTCGGCGTCAGCGGCGCGAGTCAATACCCATGGATTGGAGCCGTCACCAGCGTCAGTAACCGTATAAATACCATTATATGGCGCATTGCCCGAAGTCTCGTTCTTAACAAGGACACGGATGCCTTCATCGGTTCCACGCGAAAGGGTGGTTCCATCAAGTGCGAGGGCAGCATTAGCGGAAGCGGTCAAAACGCCGGTCAAGTGGGTGAATGTTGGTAGGGCGGCATTGGTGGCGAGTTTTACTGAAGCCTTAACATCAAGTCCGCTACGGGCACCGTCGACATAAGCCTTGTTAGCAACGTCAAGGTCGGCACTTGGAGAAACAGCCTGAAAGCGACCGCTAGCGTCACGTATGACCAGAGTTGAAGTGCCGCTTGCGGACGCTGCGTCGTCAAGTTTCTTTTTGTCTGCGCCGGTCATCAAGCCAGCATCACCATTGCTGACTACATTGTCTGCACTGATTTGTAGGACACCGTTGGCATCAACGGAAATGTTGATTGCATTTGTGCTAGAGTTAACTCCGCTGACTAATTTGACCCATGCGCCATTGGCACGCAAAAAGAGGACATCGTTGGTGCTGTCGTAGTAAAGTTGGCCGTCTGCGGCGGTACTTGGCGTTCCTGTGGCAAGGTTTTCGACGATGGCACGGATAAGGACGCCATCTTGGAGTTGATTGCCATTGAGGTCAATGCTTGTCAAGAAATTCTGTGCCATTTTAAATCCTTTAAGTTAGATAGGCTAGACCCGAAAAAGGTGCACTAAAAGAACAAATTATTTGAGTATTAGATAGATATTGTACATCACCGTGGACTACATTGTCCCCAGTATCCACTACTGTCACCTGAGGTTTGCCGCCTAAAGTATGGGTGATGGTCCATGTTGTTGACGGCGAGTTCTGAGTATGTGTGTGGCGTCTCGTTAAGTTTCCTGTTGAGATGCTGCCGCCGAGGGCTAAAACGATTCGGTTTGGTTCGTCTTGGTTGACGGTTACTCTGTTGGGGGTATCTTCGTGGATGAGTACGTTGTTTGCTGTGTCTTGGTTGACGTAGACAACGGTGTCACCCTCTTGATTAATGATGACATTATTGGGGATGTTGTTATTAGCACTCACCGAGTCACCTCAAGCGAAAGCCTAAATTCCCCCTGCAAAATACGAGTCACAAAATTATCTATAGAAATAATCTCAAGGTCATATACCCCATCCGAGGTTAGTGCCGCAGTCTGGGTGTCGGTCATCGAAATAGTAATTTCGCCATCCTCTGGCGAAGTAATCTCTATACCATTATCATCAGTATCTAGGCTGATCATCTCCGTTGCTGACGAAATAGTGCGTCGTACCTGCATGCGGGCAGAATAGTCTGTCAAATCAAAAGGATGAAAGATACTTGGGTCAATAGCATCAGGATATTCGATGCGAATAACACGTAGAAAACTAGAACCCTGTTGGCAAGTTATGTTATAAATTCCTGCAAGCATGGGTCACTCTCCTCTAATGCTTATAACATTGTAGATGAGGGAGGTATGTGCTGGTAGGACTATCAGAGGATAGAGCCAGAATCCTTGTTTGAACCAACTTTTTTGAGTCCGAGCGAAGCGGCAATAATGAGTGCTGCGGCAACGACACCAGTTTTGAGGTTGTCTGCATTAGTAAGGCCGTCGAAGTCTGTGCCTGAGTTGACCCAGGTTCCGAGGTATGAGGCTAGGAATGCGGTGATGGCTCGCTCTGCAGTATCTTTAATAAATTTAATTGACATATTTTTCTCCTTAGATTGTTTCCATATATAACATTACAAACACGTCTTCAATTGTGGCACTAGCCGTGTCCACGTAATCCTGCGAAGCGACAGGCTTCCATGCAGTGCCGTTATAATAATACAAAGCACCAGTACCACTATTGTCGGCTTGAATGAAACAAAGATTACCCTTTGTTATACTTGCCACATAAGCGGTATCCGCCTGCCGTGCTGCTGTTGTTGCCCAGATTGTTACGGACTGTTGCATAAGATACGTCATAGCATCTTCAGCATCAAGCGTATCTCCCGATTCCCATTCTATATAGCCACCTGTTGTCATAAAAACTCCCTATCCAAGCGGGTCATCATTAAATTGACCCAAAGTAAGACTATTGAACGTAAATCTTAAGTCATGAACAACGTCCACTGTTAGTTTATACCCTGCAGGCCGTGCTGGTTCCAACAATGCTTCCAATAACGGGCTGCGACCATAAGCCGCCCAAGGAGTTTCATCATACAAAGTCTTAATAGACAAAAGAAAACCAGTCAAAGTATAAGTACGATATTTAGTGCCCGTCAAATATTTATCCAAAATACCATCGAAAGCCTCACGAGTACCCGCCTTATACCCCCAATACCCATTAGAAATCTGCCAACGAGCAAACGCATCAATATCTGCCTCATAAGCATTCAAAGGAACTTCAGAAAAATTTAAACTATCAGTATTAATCACAGCATTATCTGAAGTGCTTCTAAAAATTTTGTATTTATTCGTCAAGCCGCCAATAACAAAAACATCCAGATAATTACTCAACGTCAAAGCGGCAGACAATGTCGCGACTCTCGTTGGCGCACCACTGGCTTGAACAACATAAACGCCATTAGCAATCGGGTCCGCCTGATTTTTAACAAGAATTTTATTATTTGTTACCAATGCAACATTGTCAATAGTGTCACCATTTTCAAAAGATGTTGAAAGCGTCCCAGCCGTTGTCGTTGCAGCCACAACCGATATCTGCTTAATACCAAAAGTCAATGCAGTCGAACCCACTGTAGGATTACTTGCATTCGTTAATCTCCAAATAGTTCCAGAGTTAAGAGTTCCATCCCGAACAAGAATAGAAAAACCATCAGAAATATCAAGAACACCAGCCGGCATATCTGCGGCCCTAGTTGGTGCACCAGTAGCATTAACAACATAAATACCGTTTTCTGATGCTGTCGACTGATTTTTAACAAGGATTCTGTTACCAGCAATCAATGTAACACCATCGACAATATCCCCCGCTTCATAAGCAGTAGCAAGAGTACCGTTGGTAGTTGTCGCTGCACGAACTGACAAACTTTGAGTCTGCGTAGCATCAGCAGGATTTGACGCATAAATGTTACCAAGCAAAGAAGTCCCATTGAATTGCGCTAACCAATCCAAATACTCATAATCGGCAAGATTCGGATCAACAAGTTTACTTTTAGCAAAATCTTCAGTACCGTCATATTCTACGGGCAGTTCTTCTAAATCTAATTTCCAAAACCGTGCCGTTAATGCAGATGTTTGCGCAGAAGAATAATTTAATGCATGCATCAACTTAGACATTGGGTATTGCGGGTTTTGTGCTTGGTCTATTTCAAGTAAAACTTGTGGAATATATTTTGTGCTGTTTCTCACAAAAGGGTTTTGCATGTATTCATATTCTTGATATAAAAATGGGCAAGTCATATAGATAATTTTGCCGTTGCCACCATGGTTCGTGATGGTGATAGTGATAGTAAAAGTTATGTTAGAGCCCGTGTAGGAACTGGATGGCTTGCTGTTTACTGGGGCTAATTCAACAAAGTTTGATCTAGTAGCAAAATATTCGTCGGCAATATCGAAGTTTGTTGTTACTGCGGTAGCGGAGGTGGCGTAGCCGTCTGTTTCTAAGGATGTTTTAACAGTAATTTTTTCGCTACTTTTAAATAGTGCGTGAAAAATGTATGTAAGTGAATCTAATTCTGCTGTTGTCGTTCCATCAGCGGCGATACCAGTAATAGTTAGCCTGAGTGGGTCGACCCTGTTCGGTAGTATTTTTAATGCTAGTCGCCACGGAACAACATAGTTATCGTCTACTGCTAATATTTGTGGTGTTCCAGAGATAACGACGCCGTTGGTGTCTGTGTGTACTGCTGTCCAATCATAAAATTGGTTAACAAAAGCAGCATTTGGGTCTTCGGTGTTGAGGTATGTGGCATTGCGGATAACGCCGTCTGTGTCGTCTCGTTCTATCCCGTTTTCCCAAGTGGAACCGTAAATCCCTGATAGATATGGCGTGTTGTAATACATTAGATGACCAGTGATGTCGCGATTATTGTGATGTCGTCAACGGTAATGAGAGGCAGGTAGCCTTTTTCTATAAAACTCAATGTTGGTGTATCGGTGTTTGCTGTTTCATCATAATACGGCGCTCCAGTTCCTGTCCCCGTATGTTGCATTGTGCATGAGGTTACGTTGATAACTCCTGCTCCTGCTTGGTAGATGATTGATGAAATGTAATTTGATGTAATATCTTTTTTGTATGTAGGAAAGTTTGTGTAGTTGAATGCATTAATTATGTATTGCTTGATTAATCCTGTGACGGCGCTGCCGTCTAGTTTTGAATTATATGTTAGTTCTATGTCGATTGTGAATGGAGCAAAATTGTAGTTTTGTATTGATATTTCTAGACCTGGTACAGATTTGTTTGTTACGAAAGTGTCGATTGCTGTTAGTTCTGAATTGGTTAGTTCTCTGTCTTTTCCGTACACAAAAACGGTTACGTAACCGTCGGCTGGACTTTCAGTGAATTCTAGATTTGCAGGGTTCGTAAGGTCATACACTTTGCAAATTTGTGTTTCCCGATAGTTAGTTATGATGCTGGACTGTATTTGATTTGCTGTGGCGAGACTATTTGATAGGGCTTGGATATGTGTGCGTGCTCCGGATAGATATACAGAATCGATGTCTCCATCTATGCCTGCAGAAAAGTCATCTTCGCTGATTGAAGTATCTACTACGTTATTTGTTGTGATGCAAACCAGTTCTGTTCCTACAGTGATGGTGGGTGTATAGCCAATTGTTTTTGATATGACTTGGATGCTGGCGGAGGGGTTTAGGTCTCCTGCACCCACGGCATCCCAGTATGCTGTTTGTGTTGCTGGGTTTTGGTTTGTCCCATTTTGTAGAGCCTTGTATGTGGTGTCGTTGTATGTGACGTATTGGCCTGTGGTGTATGCGGTTGAGTTGGACCATATTGGGGCTAGGTCTACTTCTAGTGCTGTTTCGTATGTATATTCGGTTACTGAGCCGTCTTGTTCTATATATCGGTGGGCGAAAATTGTTCCTTTGGGGACAACTCCTCCGAGTGTGCCGAATGAGGTAACGGTGAGTGTTACTGTTGCTCGTGTTCCTTCAAATCTGGAGTATCCAGCAAGGCCGACAAATCCTTCCATGAGGCGTGATGGGAGGCTGTTTATGGTGGCAATGTTGAGGGCGTTCATGTATGCGGATGCTTGAAAGATGGCGTCTTCTAGGGTTCCGCGACGGAGGTTGAATTCTGGTAGCACTGTTAGTGCTACGTCAATTGAGCGTTGGTAGATGTCTGCTGGTTCTACGTTTGCGGGTGTGAGGCTGATGTATGGGCTGAAGTTGATAGGCATTTTTTATCGTCTCGTAAAGTTGAATTTGATGAAGTTGTTGCCCTGATCGTCGATGTTTGTGTCGATGTTTGTAAGGATTATTTCTGGGATGTATTTAGATGCGTTGACAAGAAATCTTCCGTTATCAACTACGTCGAATGTGGGGTCTTGTACGCCAAAATCTGGGAATAGTGGGCTGACCCCTTGTTCCGTTCGTGCCGTAATACTTAATAATTGCTTATAATAATCATCTGACGCGTCGGTTACATGCGTGAATCCATCAATATTATATTCTAATGGTATTTTAAGAGTGTCCATAGGTATTCTCCATGCAGTTGACCACTAATTATTCTACCAGCAATACTAACAGCAGTCTAGTTTTCTCAATTTTACTTTTGGTCGATCATCCTGGAACAATTCAATTATTTATTGACATCTGGTTGTATCGTTCTAAGATTCGGCTGTTAGTGGAAGTTCTGATTAAGATAAATTGACTCCCGGCAAATCAAGAACAACCCACTCTTGCGTAGATTCGTTCCACCCCCAAGGTTGATCGCCATCTGGTCGTGGAGTAGGGGTAGTCCATAAACATTTTTCATAATCCAAAATAAATGAGGGGAAATCATTTGGTTTGGGTGGGATAAAAGCATCACGAATTTCATCATAAGTGTACCCGACCCCTGCGTAATTTTTACGAATTTTACTGTTATAAGATGTCTGAATCCATCTTCCTAACAGAACACTATTACAGTAAGCAATACCTGTTTCTTCGTCTGGGGCATTTATGTTGTCAACAAATATTACTTGCGTAACAATATTCTCATCATCAAGATTTGCAAAATAAGCCATTAGATTCTATACCTAACCCAAACTTTACCAGTAGAGCCGTTTCCGCCAGTGGTATATCCGCCGCCTCCGCCAGAGCCAGTTCCTATGTCTGCGTTTGAACCGACCCCGCCAGTGGCATTTCCATTTCCGGCGCCGCCGCCACCTGATCCTCCAGCAGCGGTCCCTCCACCGTTTCCTCCGCCTCCTCCGCCTCCTCCGCCGAGCGTAGTTTGCAAAGAGAGCCACCCAGTAGTGGGAAGAAGCGCACCAGAACCGCCCGCACCACCAGTTTCATTCGGACTTGCATTACCATTAGAACCAACAGAACCTAGTCCACCACCACCACCACCGTTATAGAAGTTTCCACTGCCACCATTATTTCCCTGCGAGCCGATTCCTATACTGCTTGAAAAAAGTGGAGCACCTCCACCGCATCCGCCGTTACCGCCAGAAGTGCCATTGATTGCACCTCTGCCTCCGCCTATCCCTGTAATACCTAAAGCGGTATTATTTGCAGCGGTTGTTCCGCTATTGCCACCAGTGCCTCCAGGTCCACCACCATTAATAACTACCGCATAGGTCCCTGGCCCAACACTCAAAACGGTCGGTGCAGTGTATCCGCCTGCGCCACCGCCACCTGCTCCGTTTCCCTCTCCGCCACCGCCACCGCCTGAGCCAAGTATTGCTACTTGAACACTTCTAAAACCACTACTGACTACAAAATTAGCAGTTGATTCAAAAAGATGAACGCGAAACCCATCATGATCGGTAGTCGTTCCACCAGTAGCAGAAAAAGGTACGTTTATGCTTCCAATTAATCCAGCAAGTGCACCAGTCATCAGGTCAAACCGTTTCCACTAATAATCCACGATGTTGAAGTAATTTTTAATAAAGTTGCCATACCAAACGCAGCAAGAGTTCTAGAACCTGTCGTCCCAGTACCAGCCAAAAGTAAAGTGTCTGATGTCGTTCCATCCATTGATAAAGTTAATACCGCACCAGTTGCATTGACGAATATAATTGTTGTTCCAACTGGAAAAGCAACTTGAGGAGCGCTACCAGAAGCGTTCCCCGGAACAGTAATTGTTCTTGTTGCAGTAGAATAAATATGTTTACCAGCATCAGCAGCAACTAAACGATAAGCCCCTGTGGTAGTAGCGTTTTGAGGCAGTCCCATGTAGCCGACACCACTAGCACCAGTTGTGGTTGTTCCAGCAGTAGGGCTTCCAGTAAAATTTGTAGCAGTAACAGTACCAACAACATCCAATGCTTGTGTAGGCGATGCAGTACCAATACCTACACGGTTGTTTGTTTCATTAACAAATAAAGTATTTGTATCTATGGTTAATGCAGCGGCAGTTAATCTGGTTCCATCAAATGTAAGGTTTGCACTACCTGCTGCGGCATTGGAGCCATCTTTGTAAACAACTTGGTTGGCGCTTCCAGCAACTGGGCCTGTGGCACCTTGGGGGCCAGTAGCGCCCTGAGAGCCAGTAGCACCTTGAGGGCCAGTAGCGCCCTGAGAGCCAGTAGCACCTTGAGGGCCAGTAGCGCCCTGAGGGCCTTGAGGACCAGTAGGTCCAGTAGGCCCAACAGGACCATCATCCCTCGGAGTAACCCGACCAAGAACAACCATATCATTCAACATGTTGTCCAAAAACGTTACCAAAACCTGCTCGCCAACAACAGGAAAAGAATACGGAGAATAATCAACAACTTTAATTGGCCCAATAGTAGAACCAAGAAACTTCACAAAAACAGTAACAGTGCCATCCCCATGCTCACGCACAACCTTGCCCACATAAACGCCGCCAGGACGCAAAGGACTACTAGCACCACCAAACCTATCCGGAGAAGTATTAAGAGCCATACCAGTATCCTACAATACCAACGTCGGTGCTTCGGCAGCAAGATACTTACCACCAACAAGATAATCCTGAATAGCCTTATCTTTATCGTCACGCTCAGGTTTAATCAAAGATACAGAAACAGGATTAATTGACATCTCATCATAAGTAACACTATCAATAATAAAAACGTCAGAAAGCGTTGGGATACCCCACAACGCAACCGTCATACCAGGACGTAAAGAGGTAGCAGAAAATCTGTCTAAACTAATACTTGCTTGACATTGATACGGGTCTTGGTCTGATTTTGAAATTTGTGGAAGTTGCGTAAGAATAAAATCTTCATATCGCGGTTTACCCAATTCGACCATCTTGCCATTGGGTGGAGGATACAGAATTGGTATTGCATTAATTGTTTCTGATGAAATCGTATTTGTTTTTAAGTTATACATATTTGCAACAACGCTCTCGGTTCCCCATTGACCAAGTAACGTTTTAAGTTTTACTACATATAACGTACCGTCAACTTCGAAAATTGCGCAATTGTTATCACTTGCTATTTTGCCTGCTACGTCCCAAGCAGAATCTGATGATTTTGTTGCATCGGTAGAAACATTAATTGTTGGCGTTTTAGAAATAAGTGGGTCAGCGACTAATTTTAATCCAAACGAAAAACATAGATATTGCAAAAATCCAATAGCCGAATTTTTTCCAGTGATTTTTGCTTGTGCCGTTTTCAATTCGTTAGCGTTTTTATATCTTTTCATTTGTTGTACTGGTTTGCTACGTGCCTGGATTGATATTGTTGGGGACATCCCCGGACCTTGATCGATGGTGACGTCGCTTATTTCTAATTTTAGTTCATAATAATTTTTTGATTTAACTTGTTGGCCTGGTTGATCATTTTTTTCGTTGACACTGTTCATTGTCGCAATAGATTTTGTGCGATAGATAATATCTCTGCCAACAATAAAGTAGTTTGCTTTCAGCATCTCAAAACCTGGGTCAAGAAGCGAGATACTCAATTGAGTCACCATGGATATAGAGTAACTAACCTGCATACTGATAATTGATTCTTTGATTATGGCAACTTGTCTAGTATCTAGGTCGCCAATAACTATGTCCCATTCATGTTTATTGTATTCGGATTTAACATCGTTCCAACGTGTTTCGTCAAATTGATATTCACTTATACTTTTAGGTTTCAGGTTATCCATGATAATTTATCCATTGGGGTCTATGGGTGTTGTTATTTCCCATTGCAGACCAGTTAAATTGAGGCTTTGCAAACCAAGATTAGCGAAACCACCACCAC
>Ga0247723_1001611_pt1 | contig 12941 bp, 12 predicted proteins | sample MSEWelMarce5H_FC_FD_189079 | JGI IMG/M metagenome (GOLD analysis project Ga0247723, IMG submission 189079) | Subsurface sediment microbial communities from gas well in West Virginia, United States - MSEEL Well Study Marcellus 5H_FC | ecosystem: Environmental > Terrestrial > Deep subsurface >...
ATTCTGATTTTGGGTATTTATTTCTGTTTCAAGTTTTTCCATTTTTTCTTTAATTTCTTCAAATTCTCCAGACAGAGAAGAAATTTTTTCAATAGTTTCTCTATGTCTTTCTTCAATCAAGCCTTGAACAGTTTTTATCAAATTTTTATTTTCTTCGGCCATGCCTGTAAGTTTTTCTATTTCTTGTTTCACAACTTCATTATTATTACCCATTAGTGTAATAATTTCAGTAATTTTTTCACTCTGTTTTGCTTGTTCATCTAGAATTTTTTTTTGTTTTTCAGCATTTTGAATTTCTTTTATTTTTGATAAAAATTTCTCTTTAAACTGATTAAGATTTCCAGGGGGGGTCTCAGAATTGATATTTTCCTTAGTGGTTTTCCCGCTCCCAGGTGCAGGTGTGATGCTTGATTTTTCATCGGTTTTGGGGCTTGCAGAAATATTCTCAGTCGTGATGCTTGATTTTTCATCGGTTTTGGGGCTTGCAGAAATATTCTCAGTCGTGATGCTTGATTTTTCATCGATTTTGGGGCTTGCATTGTCCTCATCATCTTCATCATCATCATCTTCATTAGAAGGAATATCATTATTTTTTTGTATTTGGTTAAATTTTTGTTTTTGATTTGTATTTGGTTTTGTTGTTGATATTTGTTCCAAATTTTGTGTATTATCTTCATCATCATTATCAACGTTACTATTAACAGGATTCACTTTTTGTATAACCGGTTTTACTGGTTTTGTTTCTTTCTTTTTTTTTAATAATGCAATTATATTCTGAAATTCTGCCTCCATTGTATAATACACCGACCGAAAATAAATTGAGATAAACCTCAATGTATTTTTTTTTAGCATTATTCTTGCGAATAAATATACATATAGTCTTTTTCATTCTTGTTATTAAAACAACTATTACTAATACTATTTAATTTTGAAATCTTATCAATAAATTCAATTGTTCCGACGGATGTTGTTGCATTTGTATTATCAATAATGCTTAGCTTCTCCTTAATATTATCTTTTGTTTTATCATCAATTGTCTGTCTCATTTTAACAATGTCATTTATTTGTGTAAGTATTTTTAACCCATCTGGAGAAAATTTATATTTTTCAAGCTCATTAATTCTGGTTTGCAATGCATCTTTAAATTCTTTCATATTAAATGTTGCCTGGTCACCACTGTAAATCATTTGTTTAAAAAAATTAATATCAACATATGCAACTGGGGGTGGATTGTTTGCCGTTCTCGACCAATTAAATACACAAAACACGCAGAATTCAATATTTTCATAAAACGTTTCTTTTGGTTGCCCAATGTATTGATAAATTTCTTTCATAATGACCGACTGGATATCAAAATTATTCTTATCTGTAGTAAAACACATCTTCCGGGTCGGACAGTATGCGGGCAAACAACTGTCTTGAAAACTTGGAACATAATAAACCATATTTTTATTTTTAAAATTAATAATATTTACAATATCTTTTGACAAATAGTTCAATGATTCATTAATAAAACTGCCTTCAACTACACGATGTTCGCAGACATTTGAAATAACCTTGTTATACAAAATGGACTCTTTTATTTTGTTGAGCAAAATGTCAACATTTGACTTGTTCCAGAGTAAATTAAAGGTATTTGCATCTATTTCTTTATCTTCATTGTATTTACTACTACCATAAATCATTTTACGAATTGTGGCTGTGACTATATTGTTATTAATATCAAATGGAATTTGTGGATTATCAAATTTTGATTTTTCCATTGTTAGAACACGTTGGTTTAAATTGCCAATACTCAAATCCTTGTCTACAAAAAACAAAATCTGGTTAACAAACAATGTAATTGCAGCTTCTTTAGATTTAAATGTCATGCCAAATTTTGAGTCTTTCGTGTCGTATTTATACAATTTCAAAATACTGTCGGGGTCAAATATAAAAAATGGTTGGCCTAATGAAGTTTGAAAACTTGATTGTTCTTGACCAAGTTCCTGAGGGTTTCCTCCTCCATAAATTGCATCAACTTTTCCATCATTTGTTATTTCATTTTTATAAAATCGTTCATTTGTGCTATCTCTCTTTATGTTGAAAAATTTACTAATTTCGGTTGGACTCGCGCAATCAAATTTATTTTCGACGCCGGCCAAATCGCCGATTATGATATTGGCTTCTGTACCATCCTTTAAAAACTTCAAAAAGCACAACACATGGCTTCTCGAACTGTTTGGGTTGTTTGTTGTTGCCTTTACCAATCGGTCATCATCAATTAAGAATTTGACTACATTACCGATATTATCATTGGCTTCAAATACTTTGGTTTCTTCTTTTGTGCGATATACGTGTTTTGATTTGTGGTCTACTTTTTCAGTTAATTTAAACTTATTGGAGTCTTCTGCTTCACTCGCATCATAATTAAATTGGAATGGTCCAGATTTTACGAGAAGAGAACCATCCGGCAAAACAGGATATTTTGCATCTACATAATACGGCTTAAAAAATTCTTTGCATTCCAATGTGACAGTAGTGTAACCACGTGTGGCTAGAGCATTGCACAAATAAATTAAAATACCTGGTTCATTTTTTTTAACAAGTGATATTAGTGTGGATGTTTTACCGGAACCGCTTGCACCCCAGCCCATTAAAAACAACGGTTTTCCATTTGCGACTTTCTCTACTAATGGTGACAATTCTTTTGAAATATCTTTGACTGTATATCTTGGGTTAAATACTTTATTGAAATTTCCAAAAGTGTATTTGCCATCGTAATCAATACTTTTAATTTCGCGCAGTTCTTTTAATTTTTGGGTTTTTTGGTCAATTTCAGTTTTGAGGTGGATTCGTTCGTCTCTTACTTTCTTGATTTTTGTGAGATTTACGCTGGTGTTTTTATTGTAAAATCCAAAATTTACATTTGAATATTCCATTATGATAGACCGCTCGTCAAATAAGTTTAATTGGATGTTGAATCGTTGATTGTATGGCGAATTGAAATTCGAATTTCCTTCTTGGAAGTTTGATATTTTTAGATACGTATATACTCCTTGGGTAGTTTCCTCGAGTTTCAGCTTAATGTCGTTCGTTATGAGAGGCAAAACTTTGGATGTATTTTTAACAAATGAATTATCTAGTATTTTTGAAATAAGTGTGTCCATAATTTTGTCTTCCTCAAGCCTTTTTCTAAAATCCAAAAAATCCAAAAAATCCACTATGTGCATTGAAAAATAGACATCTCCGTATGTGGTTTCTATGTTCATTTTTTTGCGTGTTTCATTCATCAAATTGATGTATTTGTTTATTTTTAACTCGGAATTAAATTGCGTAAGTTCTTTTTTCAACTCATTGTTGTATTTTTTTGAATCAAGTTGGTTTTTATCTCTATAATACATGTCAATTTGCTCATATAATTTGTTATATAATTGAAATTTAGAAACAACTTTAGGTGCAGATATATCAATATACAACTGGTTTATTATGGACTTGAGTATAACATTTGGTTTGATACTTAAACCTTTTTTCTCTATCATTTGAAACAATACATCCGGCAAAATTGTGTTTGCATATAAAATATTTACATTTCCACATTTTTCTTGTAATTGAACTGTTAGTGAGTCAGGAGCACCGCCACCCAAATTTATAATTTTTGGGGGTGGACCCCGTGATTCCGGTTTTTGTTTTGGATTAATATATTTTGGATTCGCAGATACTTTGCTTCCAATATTTAAATTTGGTTGTCTGCTTGTTTCACTGCTTGTTTCTATACTTGTTGATGCACTATTAATTGGAAGCTTTGGAACAACTGGTTTCTTTGGAAAAATCTTTTTGAAAACATTGTCCTCGAGAATGATTTCTTTGATGAGTTCAAAGTTATCAAGATCATAACTATCTAATTGTTGAATACTTACAGTTGAACCAATTCCATTTTTGTATTTAAAAATACTACCTTTTGTGTAGTACGTAGCTTGTTTCCCTTCATCAACGTCATATTCGTAAAAAAATATACATTGGTTCTCTTTTATTTCAACTAGCTTTTCAAAGTCCGTGTATTCGTTGAAGATATGGTTTGGGTTTATTTCAAAATTCTCCTGTTTCTGTATTTTACTTTGAACCAAAGTTCCTTCAGTTTCAACCGTTATGTAATTGGTGTCATTCAATGTAAAATCAAATTCATCTTCTTTTCCATAAGTTTTTCCCAATTTAAAAGCATTTTGAAATGTGCTATTTTGTTCATTTTTTCTACCAAGAGATTCAAATACATTTACAATTTTTGCAGTGATTTCATTATTGTTAAGAGTATGGACAACAATGAACAAAAAAATTGAATCGTCGGAATTTGATTTGATTGGGGTTGTATATTTAGTTCCATATTCGGAAATGCGTTCTTCCCTTGGAACTTTCGGAAATACACTACTTTTCAAATTTCGTACATCGGGTGTATTAAATCCCTTTATTTTTTGTGTTCCAATCATTAATTTAAATATATAAATTATTTATATATTTATACCATCAAGTAATTACAAATACGGAATATAGTTGAATCGCGAGTTTTCATAAATGGTTGCTCTAAATGTATCGGAGTATCCCTCTACAAATACGGTGTCGCCGTCATATACTTCATCGCATCCATATTCACCAGTGCAGCTTTTGCCATTCTTGCTAATTGGCAACTTGGTGTTCATATTCCCTGTATTAGAAATTGTGTAATATTGCATTTTATCGCGCGTTAATTTGCGACCCATGAGTGGGAGAATGAGGTCGCCTCCGGAACCACGTGTTAGAATGCCAACCTGCGTATACGCGGGGGACGGACCGCGCGACTCAATATTTACGGGGACAGCACCACGGTAATGCATTTCGGGTGATTGCAACAACGAGTCGTTTTGAGGTGGCTGGTTTATGCCTCCGCCTAAATCTTTGATTATCACAACCTGAGGCTGTTGCTGAAGAGGCTGTTGAACTTGCTTAAAATAGAGATATAGTAGAACCACTAAAATGAAGAATAAAAGAAAGAGTGTCATGTTTTCAATACACAACACGCCTGGAATACATTTCTTACCCATCTGTCTATATACTAATGGGAGAACTTAGAGTTCCCCCAAACCCCCTCCTCCAGGGAGAATATAAAAGGAAGGGGTCGTAGGGGAAACCTACGGTTTCCCTACTTCTCTTTGCACGACCCCACGACACCACATGCAATCTTGGTTTTTTTATATCCAGAGGGGCACGATTTGCCGCACATTCTTGTTTTCAGTTTTTTGGGTTTGGGGCACCTATAACAAGTGTCTAAAAGCCATTTAGTGTACCACATTTTTTTCATTGTTTTACCAATATACTCCCATGCGTATTTTCCAATAATTTTGAAGAGAGGGAATATCTTAGCTAATGCGCCCCAAATTAAAAACCATGCTCCAACCAAAATATCAATTATATAAAACATGAAACATTTTGGCAGATTTCCAATTTTACTTAATTTACAAAAAAAATCTGTAAAATCGTCTTTCTTCTTTGCCATTATTTATATTATGTCCTTATAATATATAGAATGACAAAACTGTGGTCAAATAAATACAAGAAAAGCATAAACTGTAGACGACCAAAAGGTTTCTCTCAGAAACAGTATTGCAAATATGGAAGAAATAAAACAAAAAAAAGGTTTTTCAAAAAAATATTAAAGCCGAATGTGCAAATATAAGGGAGGGATTATAATGCGTAAGCTTTGCTGAATACCGTAGGTTCTCTTACACCTTTGCACATTTAAAACGCCGACTTGTCGGCGGTTTATGAGTGCAAAAGTAGGTAGCCTTTGCGCATTTGAAATGCGCAAAGGTGTAAAAAATGTGCAAATATAAGGGAGGGATTATAAGGCGTAAGCTTTGCTGAATACCGTAGGTTCCCTTAAAAAATGTGCAAATATAAGGGAGGGATTATAAGGCGTAAGCTTTGCTGAATACCGTAGGTTCCCTTAAAATTGAAATCTTTTTTTGCATTTTTACAAAAGGCATAAAACCAATCAATAACTAACTTGTTAAAATAAATTACTAAAGCCTAAAGCCAATTTAAAAAATGCAGAGAAATAACATCTACAGTATCAACACCGACTTCATCGGACAACAAGGTTTCGACAAACTTGCTTCCGTTTACATTCCTTCCATCCATAAGGATTACGACACACACACAATTTGCTATGTATTCCAGCGCTTGTTTGGAACTGTTTGCAGAATCGACCGTGTTGCCAACACGACTAGCAGTGCGGATTTTCAGTCTGTTTTCGTATATTACTACGAAAACAACTATTACAACGAGCGTCGCGAACCGCTCGTTAACAACCGCGTATATCCCGGCAAATATGTGCCTATGCGCAGAACATTGAATGACCGAGCAAAACAGGGTCAAATCAAACATACCGAGTTTTGGGTAGTCCTTCCCAACAAGACAATGTTCCCAGATACAACACTTACCTTGGATGAGATAGAGGCCAGATTTGATGCAATGGGCACCAAACTTACAAAAGAAGAACTTAAAGACCAGAACGAGCTTGACATTCTTGCAGAGAATCGTGAATATCTTCAAGAATTGCGTTATGCAGAGAATACGCCCGGATACCCCTACTTGGACACGTCAATTAACATTCACCAGCTTGCGCAGAATGTTAAGCTAATGGAAGAACGTTATGCATCAGAGACAATTGCATCTTCAGTATAAAAACATATATTTTGTATAAAAACACATATTTTGCATAAAAACACATATTTTGTAAAAACATATATTTCTGGAAAATCCTTTTTTTATTTGTATTCGGAATAACTTTTCAATTGTGAAAATCCCTCTTGTTTCGACTCCTTAACTAATGCTTCGGTCTGGTTAAGAAGATTTTGCATTTTCTCAATATTTGATGTAAATGTGTCGACTTCTTCTTCACTTGTCTTCTTTTTCTTGGGTTTCTTTTCTTCGCTCTCAGCATCCGCTTTGTCGACATCCGCTTCTTCACTATCGGCTCCTTCACCATCGGCTCCTTCGGCAAACCCTTCGTCCTCTTTTTCCTCGTCTTCAAATCCTTCTTCCTCTTCCTCCTCAAAACCCTCCGTCATCTTGTTTCCATATGCAACAATATGAGAGACCGCAATTGCACTAACAATGACAACAATCATATTTTTACTAAAGAACGACGTCAAGAATCCAACAATGAAGAAAATCGCAACCGCAGTAATATTTCCTCGCTGGTAAAAGTGAATGACATCATAGATACCGACTACAAAAATAAAGTAGAGAATCCACTTGTTGTAGAGAATCTTCCCAGAAGCAGAAGGAATCATTCTTGTAACACGATTCAATAGATTTTCAAACATAAATTGCATTTTTGTTAAGAAAGACATTTTCAAATATATTTTATGGAGAGAAAATATATAAAAAATCAATAACTAAATAATATATCTTAAAATGCCCAATCATAGTAGTAAAAAAAAGAGAGGACAACCATCTATAACAATTGATGAAAAGCATACGCAAATGTTGAATGAGTTTTATACGGTGGAAACAGACACAATCCCCAGCTTGGAGCAACAAAAACTCATGTTGAAAACCCAGATGCGCGAACTGGATGAATCTGATATTGACAAAAAGATGGAAATTAAGGACCAGATACGTTATATTACAGAACAGCTAAAGAAATACAAAACCATGAGGAACAATTATTTGTTGGACAATGTTCCATATATTTTTAATTATTTTGAAGAGAAAAAGAAAATCTCTGCAGGGGGTGATTCTGGAAACAAAAATATTTTGAATTCGTTTTTTAAAATAAAATCCGAAAACGATGTTGGAACAAACCCCAAATACCAAAATTCCAAAAATTTGTATCAAAACTATTGGAAAAACGTCAACAAAGACTATATTCAAACGGATTGCGCCACGTGCACCGATGTTTGCCAGAAGTGTTCAATTGGCGAATTGATTCCTCAGGACGAGGAGGGAATCATGATTTGCAACAACAATAAGTGTGCGACCTACGTGCAATTTATCGTGGACAACGAGAAGCCGATTTACAAGGAGCCGCCGAATGAGGTGACTTACAATGCTTACGTCCGCTTAAACCATTTCAAGGAAATATTGTCGCAATTTCAGGCAAAGGAAACCACGCAAATTCCCACGCACGTCATTGAAGCCATTCGCGGGCGAATCAAGAAAGAGAGAATCCACGATATGACAAGCGAAATCAATTATGAGAAAATGCGCGAAATTTTGAAGAAGCTTGGCTTCAACCGGTATTTCGAACACATCCAGTATATCAATTCCATTTTTGGAATCAAACCACCGGTAATGAGCGACGAACTGCAGGACACATTGTGCATCTTATTTATTGAGATTCAGGAGCCGTGGGCGATTCATTGCCCGGCTTACCGGACGAATTTCTTCAATTGCACATATACATTGTATCAGTTGTGTGTGTTGTTGAATCAGACGCAGTATTTGCCCTTCATTCCCATGATGAAAGATAGAGAGAAACAACTGGAACAAGATATGGTGTGGAAGAAAGTGTGCGAGACGCTGGATTGGGAATTTGTGGCGACGGTGTAAAGTTCCGCAAAGTGGGACTACATTATTTTTTGTATATTTGTTTTAATATTATTTTTTTACTGTTATTATGCCCGTTTATATGGTCTTGATGAATGGTGGAGGTTTCATTATCTTCATAGATAAAAAACGGGTATTTATATGTGTATGTAATTGTCGAATTAATTAAATAGTCATCCGCTGGATGTTTTATGTTTTGATTTAATATATGTTTGGTTGAATAATTTAATATTTTTTTTGCACCATTTTGGTTAATTATATATGCTCCAGTAGAGAATAAATTTCCTGTATTTTTTGTATATATTTTTTGTGGTACCATATTTGAAATAATATAACACAATTGGATGGTTTCCCAATCGTTTGGTGCATTTTCCATGATTTGTTTGACTGGCTTTTTCCAATAGGATTTGAATTCAAGTGTCATGTCATCTTCCATGATTAAAGCGTTCTCATAACTTGATTCTGAAAATTGTTTTATTGTGTTTAGATGCGACAACAAACACGCATATTCAACCCTGGTAAATTTATCAGGATGCATTCCTTCAAAATTGGCATTTAGAACCTGGTCTATATCGTGCGCTTTTCCATCAACTGCTGAAATACGTATTATTTTCTTTTGTGCAAACAGCGGGTTTTCAAACATTTTTTCCATCCGTTGTCGTCTATCGACTGACCGGTCTAAATTAATCCAGTAGATTACGTCAATTCCATCTAAATAATCAGTTGTTTTAAATGGTTCCCGCTTTGGTTTTTTGTAAAAAAATAAAAAAAATATTGAAATACATATCAATACGGTTATAATTAAAGAATAATACATATTTTAATAAATACTATATATTATTTGACTAAAACATATTTGGTTAAGCGCAATGTAAGTTCCAAAACATTTTTTAGATAAAATGATCTTTCTCCATTGTCCCCGTCCAGAAATCTGACCAATCCTGTTGCCGCATCAATTTTCAAAACGTATCCGCGCATAATTCGCATATCGCCCTTCTGAATCCGTTCGAACAGTTTTTTATACAATTTGTGTTTATCTGCTTCCGTTGCTTCTAAATCCTCTATTTGCTGGCTGCCTTCTCGCAATAACTCGGCCATATCACTCGCATTCGGCAACTTGTTGAAAACCACTTTGCAAATACAGTCGCCGATTTCACTCGTAAATACGTCGTGCATTTCTTTTGCTGACACTTTTTTTGTATGTGTGTATTGGTCCGCCGTCCAACACTGCTTTCTCACCAAGTTTTGACCGACTGTTATGTCGGCGTCTTCGCCGGCTTCATACAAATCCTGGTTCCGTAAACAAAGGTCTTTTGCATCCAAAACCACTAATCTGGCAGGACGATACATGAGTGAGCCAGTTTGCACTTTGGTCGGGTCGCAACGGTCGTTCTCTCCTACTGTGACTTTGCAGTCGAAAGGGTCTTCTGGCTTAATTTGTTCAAAGAATTTCTTCATCAGTAAAATTGTAATAATTGTTTTTTATACTTTCAACAATTATTATAATTTTTATTTCAATTTTAGGGGGGCCTTAAGCGAAGCATCGCCCCCCTATGACCCCCTCCCCTTTTATTCACAAAGGGAGGGAAGGTTCAAAAGGAAACCTACGGTTTCCCTACTTAATCAACTCTATCCATAGAATCATCTGCTGAATCGTCCACAACTTCAACACTCGCCTTTCCAAATCCATTGGATGGAATTATCTCTGCAACCTCTCTCTCGTCAAAGTTAACAGTCTTGGTCACGCCCACCAGCTCACCATCCTCGGTCATGGTCTGGGTCAATTTGTTACCCGACTCACGAGCCTTCTTCACGTTCTCCTCAATCGCCTTTCTCTTCGCATCGCGAACACGCTGGTCAAACTCCTGCTTGGCCTTCTCCTCGTTCTTCAACTTCTCGTGGTGCAACTGGTTGAGTTCCTCCTCCATAAACTCGACGCGTCCAGTCTTGTAAGCATCGGGGTCCCAAGGCATCCAAACGCCCACGGGTCCTACAAAAATATCGTGATTGGGGTCCGACTCTCGCAACTTCTTGGCGCGCAATTCAGCCTCCGCTTGGCTAGAATATGCACCGCGAATCTTGATACCGCGAACTGAGGTCTGAAACTCATTCTGTTTGTTGAAGTCCTCCGTTAAACGCTCCTCATTCTTGTCCATGAAATTCTTGAAATCGTCTGCAACTGAATAAGACTTTAGGTGTTTTTTCTCCTCGGTTACATATTCCTTCATATCGGCCATGATATCATCCAACTTTAGCTTGTATTTGAATGAAATGAAATTCATAAAATCGCCGAACTTCTCGATGGATTTACTGAACTCCCATTGTTGGATAAATTTCTCGAAAATATATTGTTCGCGTTGCTTTAGCACTTTTTCGGGGGAAATGAAAGAGATGCATACAAACTTTTGAGAAGGGATTGTGGCATCCTCCTCGCACAAATCCACGTAGCTGGGGTTTTTAGAACCGTTATCTAACTTCTTTTTTTGGAATCCAGACATTTAGAAATAATATACTATTTATTGATTAAAGGTTTTAAGTATTTTAACAACAAATAATTAAATCCTAATGATTTTTTTATTGGTTTAGTATATATAAAATGTCGAACGAGATTGTCAAGAAAGCCATTAAGTACATCGTTGAAGGTATCATTGTTGCATTTGCTTCCTACGTTATTCCCAAACAGTCATTGAAGCTTGAGGAGGTCACTGTTATTGCATTGGTTGCTGCTGCCACCCTTGCTATTTTAGACACTTTCATCCCCTCGATGGGTGTATCATCCAGACAGGGTGCTGGTCTCGCCATCGGCACAGGACTTGTCGGAGGTGTTCGCATTGCCAGTGGTATGTAAGTAGGGAACCTACGGTAAGGCGCTTTTAGGCGCCGACTGTCGGACGCTTTGCGTCCTTTCCCCTACGACCCCTCCCTTTTTTAAACATAACTGGACACTTCCCTTTTTTAGAAAATATTTGAATCTTTGAAAAAAATAAAACCTTGTGATGTTTTATTTTTTAGAAAACGGTATAAATATAAAATTCTTATTTTATCAGCAAAAATGAATTTACTTCTGGATTTAAAAAATATATGCACAGCCAATGTTTTTTTTATGGAAACCAAGCCTAATATGTTGTTTGACGGCATTTTCACCAAAATTAATTATTGCGAAGAATTTTTCACCATGTATGGCATTTATATTCATGTATCTCCTGATGATTTTACACAGAGCACATTGATAAAGTTGGAGAGTGAATTATTAAGTATATATGGTAAATCAAAATCACCAAGTTCCAAGCCTGTTTCCAAATTGGCTGAGCATTTACATAGCAAATTTACAGCAAAAGATAAAATAAATTGTTTAAAAATATCGGGGATATGGGAAAATAAAAACAATGAATATGGACTTTCGTTTAAATTTTGAAATTATACTATATAATGAGTCTGTATTCTATCGGTCTTTTATCTCTAACCGAGGTGTTTGCCGACTTTGCATTGAAAAAATACGCAAATGAAGGTGGACTTGCACCATTGGCGTATGGTGTGGTTGGATACATGGGTGTCGTCTATTTCTTGATACAATCATTGCGCGGGTCTTCTGTTCTAATGGTCAATGCTGCGTGGGATGGAATATCCGCATTTATTGAATCTTTGTTGGCATTTATAGTTTTAGGTGAACGATTTAGTGACCCAAATCAATATATTGGCATTGGGTTAATTGTGGTTGGGTTATTTTTCCTCAAAATTCCTCTGAAATAATTGTTTACGAGTTTTTTTGTTATAATATCGTTGTTTGCGAGTTTTTTTACCACCATACAATCTTTTTGCGTTTTCTTCATTTTTTTTCTTAATACTTGAATTTATAACACCTACATATTCATTAGTATCCTTCACGTTCTCCAAATCAATATACCCATATAATCGTATTTTTTCTCCCTCGTCTTCAATATCTCTAATTAAATAATTCAAATCGTTGCCTAATCTATGTGAATTATAATTGCAAAAAAATTTGGAATTTGTTTTAGTTACTTTACCGCCAACAACTGCAACACCCAAATGTATTTCATATGCTCCATTGTCCAATCGAATCAGGTCACAATAATCATTTTTTTTTGTTACAGTATATAATTTAATAAAATCAGTAAAATCATTATCATCTTTTACCTTTTTTAATGCAGTTGCAATTGTTTTATCAAGTGATATGCGCTTTGGTGGCAAAAGTTCTACAATATCAGTCATATATTTTTGGTAAAATTTGATTTCAGGAACACTTTCGTAAAATTGTCTTTCGGGGTCTTGATTATTATATTGATATTGATAATATCGCGAATTTGAATCTGGATTAATAAATGTTTGAACGTAATATTTAATAAATTCATTGTATT
>Ga0247723_1001612_pt1 | contig 12936 bp, 13 predicted proteins | sample MSEWelMarce5H_FC_FD_189079 | JGI IMG/M metagenome (GOLD analysis project Ga0247723, IMG submission 189079) | Subsurface sediment microbial communities from gas well in West Virginia, United States - MSEEL Well Study Marcellus 5H_FC | ecosystem: Environmental > Terrestrial > Deep subsurface >...
TTAACCGCTTTCTTTAGGGAGTGATTATTGTTTTACAAGTATACATCCTCCCGAGAAGGGGGAGTATTACTCAGTAAATAAGAATAGTGCTTCTGCTAATTCTTTGCAAGCAGGACAAACCCTTAATTTTTCGGGGTTTCTAGACGGCACAAATATTTTTCCGCATAAGGCTATTACGGGAGTTCCCATAATATACCCCTCAGTAACAGATGCTGATTCAGCATAATGAGCAAATGGTTCGCCCTCATCCGTCTCCGTTGAGTCAACGTCAGGTTTTTCTAATAGGTCAGTCATTTTTTACCGGCTTTAAAAGCTCTAATACGTTTTCTACTGGAATAGAAGCAAAGTGACTAGATTCGTCCTGAACTCCGTAAGAAATAATAAAATTACCATCTTTTTCAACTAAACCGGCAGCAAATTCAACTTGCATTTTTTGAAACACAAATTCTTCAGATATCTCAATAATGTCACCCTCAGCGGAGTATCTTACAAACTGATGAGTATAGGTTCTATCAGTTTTCATATGGGTAACCATTTTTGTTATTTTTAGGTAAAGCGAGTGGACTAAGGCAATATATGTACCGTCTGGCATTTCCCAGAGATTAGTATTTCCACGAATAGTGCCAATACTTTCGTTCGTGTTCATTTTAGAGATAACTAAGTCGTTTTTAACAATCGCGGTAGGCCCGTAAATAAAATCAAAATTTGGATTTGGCTTATAAGGCATCATCCAATTTTTTTCTGGCTTAGTGACGTCAGGGCCCTCATATTTTTTAACTAAGTAAGCGATATTAGTTTTAAGGTCAAAACGATATAAAGCCATTCGGAACAGCGGGGTGTGCTCCTTTTCCTTCATTACCCCTGTAAAGTGCCAAGACCCATCACGCCATAGAAGCTTGGCGTCCTCGATGCCGCGGTCTATGGGCAAGTCTCCGTTGTAAAACTTAACTTCCCGCATATTTTTCCCTTTTAAGTCGTCGGTCAACTCACAAAACCAGACTCGACTCTTAATTTCTTTAGCTCCACCCTGAACTTTTAATTCTCCGTTCTCGGGGTCAATTAAGTAATTACTAGAGCGGATAGTTAAAGCATACCCTAGTTTTGGAGAATATCCAATTGAAGGGTTGCAAGCAGTCCAATTTTTATCCTCGGACACGTATCGACCGATAGGCCAAGTCTGACCGCCAAGAGCCAAAATGCTCGGATAGGTCAACTGAAGTGTTGCTGGCATAAAAGTCCTTCTTGTCGCTTAATTACTGCTCTTCACTCATTATACTGCGCCAACGGCAGTTCTTAGTATCTCATAAATGTTGTAAAATAATAGAGACTACATCTTCTCCCGAAAGAGGCACCATGAGCTGTTGCCCGCCAGCAGGAATCTACAATATCGTTGCCGACCAAGGCGCGACGCTTTCGCGTACCATAACCTGGAAAGATTCTGCTAAAAAGGCAATCAACATCACAGGATACACAGCTCGTATGCACGTTCGAGCGACGGTGGAGTCAGCTAGTACAATCCTAGAGCTAACCACAGCAAATAGCCGAATCACATTGGGCGGGTCGTCGGGGACCGTAACTATGACCGTTTCGGCATCAGATATGGCAGCTATCCCAGAGGGAAAGTACGTTTACGACCTTGAAATAATCGCTCCTGTTACAGGTGTAGTCAACCGACTAATTCAAGGAAACTTTGTTGTTCGTCCGGAGGTTACTCGCTAATGCCAGTCGAATACGAAGACAAGCCAAATATTGTTCAAATTGACAAAACCGGAAACCATGTAACTATTGCCTACGGTGGTCCTCAAGGTGTTCAAGGCCCCACCGGGCCGACAGGAGCCACAGGCCCGGGAGGAATAGGCACGGCAGCTGTTGCGGCACTCGTCTCTTACACTCACAGCCAGCCAGCAGCCTCGTCTACTTGGACAATTACACACAACCTAAACTTCAAACCAAGCGTAAATGTATTTGATAGCGCAGGAACCATGGTTGAAGGCGCAGTAACACACACCAACTCAAACACCCTAACTGTAGTATTTTCAGCATCAATTTCTGGAACTGCTCATCTATCATAAGGAACCCAAATGTCACGCTCATTTTTAACAGGGCTCAATCTAAATAAGAATGAGCTTCTAAACGCAAGAATTCAAAACCTACAAAACCCGCCAGGAAGCCCGGTGGCAGGTCAAATCTACTTTGACACCGACACCAAGCAAATCACCCTTTGGGACGGTACCGCTTGGGTGTCCCTAGCTGCTGGTGGCGATGTTAGCGGTCAAATTACTGCTGCCATCAACGCACTAACCACTGACGACATTGAAGAGGGTTTAACTAATCTCTACTTCACCACCGAACGTGCGCAGGATGCAGTAGGCACTCTAATCACTAACGGCACTCAGTCTGGCATTACTGTCACATACGTTGACGCCGATGCCAAACTTAACTTCGCCGTCGCTGACCAGTGGTCAGGTAAAACTACCTCTGACCTAACCGAAGGCACAAACCTCTACTTCACAGACGAGCGTGCTCAAGATGCAGTAGCAAACGCAATTTCTGCTGGAACTCACTCAAACATCACCATTACTTATGATGATTTGACCAACAAGTTCACCTTTGCAGCCGAGAACGGCGTCGCTGACTCAACTACTGACAACCTAACTGAAGGTAGCACCAACAAGTACTTTACCGACGAGCGTGCTCAGGACGCCGTAGGTAACGCACTTGGAAGCGGTCTGTCATACAACGACACTACTGGAGCAATTTCGGTAGACACAAACACTATTGCTTCTAAGACTTATGTTGATGGTCTTGTCCAGGGTCTAAGTGTTAAGGATTCAGTACGCGCTGCCACTGCAGTTGCTGGAACCCTAGCGACCAGCTTCGAGCCTGGAGACACCGTTGGTGGGGTTACTCTTGCTCAAGGTGACCGCATCCTCATTAAGAACCAGGCAACCGCTACCGAAAACGGCATCTACGTTGTAGCTGCTTCTGGCGCTCCTACTCGCGCAGCAGACGCTGACCCTGTTGCTAGCGAACTAGAAAAGGGCTCATACGTTCTTGTGACTGATGGAACCTACGCCGCTACCGGATGGATAGTCACCGCATACACAGAAGGTGCAACCACTTGGACTCAGTTCTCAGCTGCTAACGAGTACACCGCTGGAACCAACATTGCAATTGCTGGAAACGCTATTTCGTTCAGCGGAATTCTTCCAGTAGAAAACGGTGGTACCAACGCTAACACTGCGGCAGGTGCAAAGACCAGCCTCGGTTTCACAACTAAGTATGCTGAAAACAACACTCTTCTCGAGCCAACTAGCAACGTAGTCACCTGGGTTGTTACTCACGGTATGGCTTCTAGGGACGTAAACGTTCAGGTATACGAGACCAGCACCTACACTCAGGTTGAAGTTGACGTGGCTAGAACCAACACCGCAGCTGTAACACTAACCTGGGTAGCTACCGCAAACGTCGCGGCGGACGCCTATCGTGTAGTTGTAATCGGCTAATATTAATAATTAGTACAAAGACAGAGGATTAATCTTGTCAAGACAGTTTTTGACCCCAGTTGGCCTACCGTTCGGAAACACACTTCCGGCGGTAGGTACTGCTGGCAACTTGTTTTACAAAACTGACGAAAACAAGGTTTATGTTCACACCGGGCTGACTTGGATTGTCCAGCAAGGACCTACCGGTGCAACTGGAGCTACTGGCGACACCGGACCTACAGGCGCGACCGGACCCACTGGCGCAACCGGTGCTACAGGTGCTACTGGCGCAGACTCGACAGTTGCAGGTCCTACCGGTGCAACGGGAGCAACAGGTGCCACGGGTGCAACTGGCGCAACGGGTGTGACTGGCGCTACGGGTCCTAGTGCTAATATTTCAGCCACTGACACAGTTGTAACTGGAAAATTATCTGGTGACCAGTCAATTGCATCAAACACAAACGACATACTTATTTCTTTTGTAGATGACGTTGACCCGAACAGTTGGTGGAATGCTACTTCTAAGCAGTTTACTCCCAACATTGCTGGCTATTACAACATTGCCTTGCACGCATGGTGGACTGCCGCTGGGGTAACAAACAATCAGTTCAACGTTCAAATTCGAAAGAATGGTAGCACCTTTGCAATTTTCCAAAACCAGACAGTAACTGGCTCTGGTTCGTCGCAGGGTGGGAGCAGGATTGTCTATCTAAACGGAACTACTGACTACGTAGACTTCACTGCATACAACGGAGATACTTCTACAAGGTCTCTCCAATGGGGTGGAGCAGGTCAGGGTACTTGGTTCTCTGCCGCCTTAATGACTACTGGTGTCGGTGCAACCGGTGCGACTGGTGCTACAGGCAGCACCGGCGCGACAGGCGCAACCGGTGCAACAGGTTCGACAGGTTCGACTGGCGCAACAGGTGCCACGGGTGCAACAGGGCCCACAGGCGCAACTGGACCTACCGGCGCAGGTGTAGTTGCTGGCGGTACCGAAGGTCAGATTCTTGCAAAAATCGACGCTACTGACTACAACACTCAGTGGATTGACAACTTTGCAACTCAACTAAAAAATGAAGTAAAACTTGCTGAGTCAATAAGCAAAGGTCAAGCAGTATATATTTCAGGTTCTAACGGCACAAACATGCTTGTTAGTAAGGCATCAAACGCTACAGAAGGCACATCTTCTAAAACATTAGGTTTGCTCGAGACTGGCGGAGTGCTAAACGACTTAGTTAAAGTAGTCACCTCTGGATTACTAGCAGGACTAAATACTTCAACCGCAACCGCTGGCGACCCTGTTTGGCTCGGGACTAACGGAAACTTAATTTTTGGTTTAGCAAATAAACCGGTAGCACCCGCTCACCTTGTCTACATCGGTGTAGTGACTCGTGTCCAATCCAACAACGGAGAAATTTTTGTTCACGTTCAGAACGGCTTCGAGTTAGGTGAAATTCACGACATAACCCTAACTGGGCGTCAAGACGGCTACGTTCTTGCTTGGAATGCCACAACAAGTCTCTATGAATTTGTGACCCCTCAGAGTGGCCCAACAGGCGCAACCGGCCCCACCGGCCCCACCGGCCCGACTGGTGCAACCGGAATTAACTGGGTAGCAGCTTTTTCCACGGGCTCTACATATTATCCGGGAGATGCACTAGAACTTGGCGGCACTAGCTACATAGCAGTTGCTACAACTACTGCTAGCCCAACTTCAGCCCCTAACGACTGGGACGTACTTGCACTTAAGGGTGCTAACGGCGCAACTGGCGCGACCGGACCTACTGGAGCACAAGGTCCCACGGGCCCGCAAGGCGAGACCGGACCCACAGGACCTACAGGACCACAAGGTGAAACTGGCCCGACAGGACCGACAGGGCCTACAGGCTTAGGACTAACCGCTCTAACATTTACCGGAACAGTCAACACAGACTATGAAGTTGGAGATGGACCAATTGTTTTTGGTTCTCGAACGGACTTTGTCCCATGGGCAGACGGTCAGTATGTAACGTTTGCTGATAAAAATTCATCCCTTGTTTATTCTGGAAGGCTTCAGTTAACTGATACAGGGCCGCTAACTGGCTGGCAGTTTGCATTATATACAGTCACTCAAGTCACAGGTAGCTCAGGGAACGCTACTTCAAACAGTTGGAACATGGCTTTTGCTGCTGCACCGCAAGGCCCTCAAGGAAATATAGGACCTACCGGTGCAACCGGACCAACAGGCTCACAAGGCCCTACCGGACCTACTGGAGCACAAGGTCCGACCGGACCTCAAGGTGTTCAAGGCGTCCCCGGAGAGCTAGGCCCTACAGGAGCTCAAGGTAACGATGGACCTACTGGAGCACAAGGTCCGACCGGACCTACTGGCCCACAGGGTGTACAAGGCGATGCAGGACCTACTGGAGCACAAGGCCCAACTGGACCTACGGGACCTCAGGGTGTGCAAGGACCAACAGGCTCGCAGGGCGATATCGGACCCACTGGTCCGCAAGGTTCTATAGGTAACACCGGCGCGACTGGACCTACAGGCGCAACCGGAGTGACCGGCGCAACAGGAGCAACTGGCGCAACGGGCCCTACTGGAGCACAAGGCGAGCAAGGCATTCAAGGTGTAACTGGAGCAACTGGTCCAACTGGCGCTACTGGCGATACGGGGGCCACGGGAGCGACTGGCGCGACTGGGCCACAGGGCGACATCGGGCCAACAGGTCCAGAAGGTGTTCAAGGTATACAGGGCATACAAGGCATACAGGGTGAGACAGGTCCTACTGGACCTCAAGGAGATGTTGGACCAACAGGCCCAACGGGTCTTACTGGCGACACAGGACTTACTGGAGACACCGGCCCGACCGGTCCAACAGGCGCAACAGGAGACACAGGACCAACCGGTCCCACAGGTGCAACTGGCGCGACGGGAGCAACAGGTGCAACTGGTGCCGAAGGTTCATTTGGTGGAGCATCATTTGACTACAACTACCTAACTAACACCACTGAGTCCGACCCAGGCTCTGGAAACCTAAAATTCAACAACACGTTAACTACCGCAACTGCATTGTTTATTGACGTCCTCGATATCAACGCTGTAGATGTAACCAACTACCTACAAACTATTGATGACTCAACGTCAACTATCAAAGGCCACTTCCGCGTTAGCGAGACTGCCAACAACGACAACTTTGTCTATTACGCAATCAACGGCTCGCATGCTCACGACACGGGATACTTCCACGTACCTATTGCTTACCTATCTGGCTCAGTTGCATCATTCGCTGACGGCCTAGACGTAACCATTACCTTCGTGCGAACTGGTGACAAGGGTGACACCGGTTTGACAGGTCCAACGGGAGCAACCGGTCCCACTGGGGCGACCGGACCTACTGGCGCAACTGGCGATGCTGGAATTATGGGTACCACTGGTGACACGGGTCCAACCGGCGCAACTGGTGCAACTGGTGCCACGGGTGCGAATGGAGCAACTGGTGCTCAGGGTGACATCGGACCTACGGGACCTCAAGGTGTTCAAGGCGTTCAAGGTGTTCAAGGCGATGCAGGACCTACGGGGCCAACTGGACCGCAAGGACCTACCGGTGCAACGGGACCAACTGGTGGCGACGGACCAACGGGACCAACTGGACCTTCTTCGTTCGTATCAATAAATTCTGGTGGAACTGCTGGAACCTACACTCTGCAAGCAGGCGACACAAATAGTTTGGTAGAATTCAGTGTGGCCACAACAATTACCGTACCGTCTGACTCTACAAGCATTCCTGTAGGGTCTACCGTTGCAATCTTGCAAACTGGAACAGGGCAGCTAACTGTTTCTGCTGGAGGCGGAGTGACTCTAAACTACACCCCTGGAAATAAAACTAGGGCTCAGTGGTCGCAGGCGGTGCTTGTCAAACGTGCATCCAACACATGGGTGCTAAACGGAGATTTGACTCTCTAATGGCTATTAAAGACGTATTTTTAGGTGCTGTATCTTCCGTAAGAAAACGGCTTTACGATAATTTTGCTGGTAGGTCAAACACAACCGGCTCACTTGGTACCGCCACAGACGGCAGCAAGTGGGATGCAGTGTCTGGTGTAATTCAAGTAACCTCTGGAAAAGCAAAAGCAACTGCAACTACAACTTCTGCAGTGGGTTCTTCATATCCAATCGCAACCGTGTCGATGCCAACCCAAGACAATATCCTAAGCATCGTTGACGTTGGTAATGGTGCCTCTGCCGCTATCTGGGTCCAAAGCAGCTCTGACTGGTGGATGGTCACGACAGACTCTACTTTTAACACTATTCCAGGAAATACAAACTATACGTCTGGCGCAACTACATACACCTCCAGTGCGCCTACCTATACTTCCGGAGCAACTGGATTTACTCAAGGTGCTACAACTTTTAGCATCGGAGGACCTCTGTATTCAGTAGGAACCACAACCTACACCAAAGGTGCGGACACATTCACTTCAGCAGCAGATACTTTTACTGCCGGAGTAACAACCTACACGCAAGGACTAACTAGTTACACGCTAGCTGGAGGTGCGTACACCGCCTTTACTCCTTATACTTCTTCAACTCCTTACACTGTAAATGCAATATACACACAGGGCGCTGTTTATAGTAAAGCCACTAACTATGCTTCTGGAATTACATACTCTAGGTTTACGTATAACAACCCTAAATTTAGTTCAGCTTCTGGAAAATTTTCAGTTACTTATACGTCATTTCAATCATGGCTTTCGGCAACAAACTTTACCAGCTCTAGCTCTTTCACTATAGCCGACTCGTATACTTCTGCAGGTGCAACGTATACTGCAGGCACAACAACTTTTACCTCCGGGGCAACAACTTACACACAAGGCGCAACTTTCTACACATCTGCTGCTGGGCTATACACCGCTGCCACCCCCTACACATCCGCCACCCCATACACATCTGCTACTCCTTACACAGCAAATGACCCGTATACCTCAAGCAACCCTTACACCTCAAATGACCCGTATACCTCTAACGTACCCTACACCTCTGACTCGCCATACACATCAAACGTACCGTATACTTCGTTTACAAACGCAGAAACCTTTGCCTATCAAGCAATTCTCAAGATAAATAGGTCTGTAAGTGACACTGTTTCTAACATAACTTCGGCCGTTGTGTCAACAGCACAGACAATCGGGTCTATCCTAGTAAGCACCTCCGGCAATCAGATTACTGCAAAAGCCTTCTCAGACACCAATTTAGTTACCCAAATTGGCTCCGATTTGGTGTATACTGCAACTGGAGCAACAATAAACACGACTTACGGAATCTCTATTTCTCCCACTCAATATGCTCAAAGTGATACGATAGGGGCAGAAGTCAACATCCAAAGAGCTTAGGAATACAAAATGAAGATTATTAGGTTTTTTTCGCAGCCAGAGTATGAAAACCTAGGACAACCAACACCCGCCAAAAAATTTCTACCAAAATGGTATCAAAAATCCGAGACTACTTTTACAGACGAAAATGGAAAAGAACATCCCGGTCTAAAGAAGTGCATTCCATTTTTGGACGCCATGCTCAGCGGATATATGTTAGTAACCCCTGTAGACATCTTTGTATCTAAGAATGAAGACCAGTCTTTAAAAATATCGTGGAACTCTCCAGAAATATACAAAGATTTCATTGCTGAGCGCACAAAAGCACTAGGAGAGCACATGCCTAGGCCAGCAGGTCACTGTCCTAATCATTTAGCATTTAGAGGTATGTGGGGCTTTAAAGCACCTCGAGGCTGGAGTGTTCTGGTGGTGCACCCACTTAACAGGCACGACTTACCTTTCACAACTACGTCCGGAATTATGGATGCCGATAAGTACTCTACTAGCGGAAACATTCCATTTTTTATCAAAGAAGATTTTGTCGGAATGATTCCAGCTGGTACACCGTTTGCTCAACTTATACCCATCAAGCGCGCTTCATGGAAAGCTATAAACAATGACGCTGGAATTAGATACCTAGAATACTTACAGGGCGCAACCGTCAGGTCCCCAGGGAAAAGCTATAAAAAACTTTTCTGGGTCAGAAAGGATTATCAGTAATGCTTTTTAAAAAGAAAAAACAAATTTATGGCGACCTTATTAAAGAATTTAAGCCCACCATACGAGGACTACTAATTGAGCTTTTAAAGCAAAAACTATTTGACTTAAAAAGAACTAAGGAAAATGTTTACAATCCTGGGTCCGTGTTTATACCAGAAACAGACAGGTTTAGCCACCTGCCACTAACCTATCTAGCATTAGTGCAAGACGAGACAGTGGTAGAGATAATCCGCGTAAATACAGACGCCTCAAAGATACTTACGTCTAGAAAAACTAAATTTATAGAGTTTGACCCTAGAGAGACAGTTGTTAAAAAAGGACTTAAGTATGTGAATAAGACTTTTAGTGAAGGGCCAGACGATGACAAAAAAGATTAACTTTTACTCAGTAGACATTAACCTAGAGCTTAACCACCCGCAGCCAGCTTCAAAACTGCTGCCAGAGTGGTTTAGAAAAATCCCAGGAGTCGCTGAGGGAATTGACACTATTAAAAAATGCATGCCGTTCCTAGATTCTATGACCTCAGGCTATATGCTGGTTCTAGCTGCAGACGTCTACTTTGATGGCACGGGAGTGCAGCAAATCTCAAAACAACAGATGGTGTCTACTCACGCAAAGTCCCAGCTAGGCGATATGCAAATTCCTAGAGAGTATTCAAAGCAGCCTTACAAATGGAACAACCTATTTTTAATAAAAACCCCTAAAGGGCACAGCACGCTGTTCACTCATCCGATGAATAGAATAGACTTACCTTTCTACACCCTGTCAGGAGTGGTAGAAACCGACAGCTTTGGACTTCCGGTAAACTTTCCGTTCTTTATTAAAAAAGACTTTGTAGGAGTTATACCAGCAGGTACTCCGATAGCTCAGGCGTTGCCATTCAAACGAGCTGATTGGAAACACCACGTCGAGGACGAAAAGCCAACTAAACTTCCGGTATACAGATTTACTATGCACAATCCACCGTTTGGATTTTATAAGAAACACTTCTGGTCCAGAAAGAAGTATCAGTAAATAATTATGGCAAAAGTATCCTTGAGTTTAGGCAAAAGTTCCCGCACCTGCGCAGACTGCACCAAGTGCTGCGAGGGTTGGCTTTCCGCTAACATTCTCGGGGAGGACATGTTTCCAGGAAAACCTTGCCAGTTTGTGGCCCCCGGTGTTGGATGCACTATCTACAAAGACAGGCCTAAAGACCCTTGCAAAACTTTTGAATGCGCATGGAGAGCTACGGATTATGTACCTCTAGAGTTCAGTCCAGGTAATACCGGACAAATAATAGTTCCGTATCAGCTAGACGGAATAAATTTTTTGTCTATGGTATTTGCTGGCAAAGAAGTGCAACCCGACTTTTTGTCTTGGTTTGTTACTTTTGCAGTAGGACGCCAGCTCAATGTGGAGTGGTCAATAGATGGTCGAGTTTATGCTCTAGGTTCTCAAGATTTTATGGAGGCCAGAGCTAGGCGAGACAAAGAAAATGAAATTAAACGTAATCTAGAAAAGAAGAGCTAATGAAATTTCCAAGTCTTTTTATTAGGTCTAGAAAAGACCAGGTAACTACTATAGAGGCATCGGTTTACGATAAGGACACCCTAACAACTCCAAGCTACGAGGGTATGTATACGATTAAAAACGTAAATCCGCCTACAAGTGACGACCTATTTTACTTCTTTCCAGGAGAAAACATGGTAAAGGGGTACCTAGAGTCTTCCAATGCAGCCACAATAAATCTAATTAACGGCAAAAAGAAACTTGTAAAGTCTATCTGCTACAGCTTCTATCACTCAATTTTGGACGACATGTCCGAGATACTCTATGCCTTAGAAAAGTACCCAGACCACGACCTCGTGATTGACATTAGTGAAATTTATTCAGCACTCTACGCCCCCAACGCCGAGTGGGACTTCTTTAACTTTTTTGTACAAACGTTGAAAGAAAATGGAACTGCTGTAAATCTAGTTCAGCTAAAAAACTACGATGTGGTTTACATGGACAACTTTAGAATAGTAAGCTTTATCTACGAGTCTGGTAGAAAGTCCAACTTGGTGCACGAGTTTTTTAAACAAAAAGTTACTAATCCAGATGTAAAGCCTACTAAAAATGTTTTTGTGAGCCGAGGTTTAATGGCACCTAGAGCCGATGTTATTGCCGAGGGGCTGACTTACGTTAACGACTCTAGGATGGATGACCACAAAGAGCTAGAAAAATATTTTGCTGACCTAGGGTACGAGATAATTCACGCAGAAAAGTTCAACAGTTTTCAAGAGCAACTTGACTACTTTTACTCGGTAAAAAATATGGTTTCTATAACTGGGTCTGGACTAACTAACGCTGCATTTATGCAGCCCGGCGGCAGCATGTTCGAGATTGTAACCCCACTAGTTGTTTCCGTACCTCCTCCAAACGCTCCTAAAGACATTACTAATCCATTTTTTGTTCAAGAGATACACAACTTCTATAAGAACTTGGCTTACTACCACAATCACGCATACGCTTGCGTTCAGAACCCAACTCGTAGTTTTGAAGAGTTTAAGCAAAAGATAGAAAGCAACCCAAAGCTCAGGGCTTATTTGGACTGTAATGATTAAGTTAATCGTATTTGATTTAGACGGTGTGCTTCTTGACAGCAAGGAGATACACTTTAATGCTCTAAACCTGGCTTTGGACGAGGTCGGTGATGATTACATCATCCTTAGGCATGAGCAGGACACAGTGTATGAGGGCCTAACGACTAACGCCAAGCTCCACATCCTTACAGAAACAAAGGGTCTGCCTAAAGAGGTACACAAAGAAGTTTGGCGAAGAAAGCAAGAGTATTCCGCGGTTTTGTTTGAAAGCATCTCCCCCGACGAGGACCTAGTCAGCCTATTTAAGTTTATCAAGTCTAGGGGCATAAAGATTGCGGTGGCCAGCAACAGCATTAGAAAGACGCTCGACACTTGTTTAAAGTCGCTAGGGGTAGCAACCTACGTCGACTATTCGCTAAGCAATGAAGACGTAGAATTACCTAAGCCAGACCCACAAATATACAATCAGTGCATGAGCCACTTTGGTGTTGGCCCTGAAGATACGGTTATTTTTGAAGACAGCGAGATTGGACTTCGCTCTGCCCTCGCTACCGGTGCTAAAGTAGAAAAAGTTGTAAACAGGAAGGACGTCTATTTTGACCGGATTGACAGAGTCATACACGAAGCGTAATGTCCTAATCCCCATGGCGGGCCTGGGCAGCAGGTTTGTTGAAAAGGGTTACTCTCTTCCAAAACCACTGATTAAGATTTTTGGCAAACCCATGATTCAGCACGTAGTAGAAAGCCTGGGAATTGATGGGCACTACATTTTTTTGGTGCAGAAAGCTCACCGTGTTAAGTACCAC
>Ga0247723_1001613_pt1 | contig 12919 bp, 36 predicted proteins | sample MSEWelMarce5H_FC_FD_189079 | JGI IMG/M metagenome (GOLD analysis project Ga0247723, IMG submission 189079) | Subsurface sediment microbial communities from gas well in West Virginia, United States - MSEEL Well Study Marcellus 5H_FC | ecosystem: Environmental > Terrestrial > Deep subsurface >...
GGGACAAATAGCAACACAGTCAGCAGTTGCAGCAGCAGCATCGGCTGCAGCAGCGTCATCCACGTATAGGAGAAAACCTTAATGAAGAAGATACTCTCAGATTTCCTTAACCAGGCTTGGACTTTGTTAGGGATGTTCGTTGCTTGGGTCGTATTAGATGGCTCGGCAAAGACGGTAGTCGGCTATGCCATTGTTGTAACAACTCTTGTTTGGGTAGTTACATATAAGGCTCGTAATCCAAAGGATGAATAATGAAATCAATGAAAAATGTACTGATGCGTATTGTTGCAGTCTTTGCAGCAAGCGGTCTATCAGTAATCGGTGCTGGCGCAATCGCTGGCGTTGACACAATTACAGCAGTAACTGTTGCTGGTCTTACAGCCGTAGCAGCAGTAGTAGAGAAGTTGGCTCGCGCATTTATGGATGACGGCAAACTATCACTTGACGAAATCAATGCTGCATTCTCAGCAGTTGATAAGGGTGCAAAGACTGTGGCTGATGCAGAAGTTGAAGCACGCTATGCAGCAACATCAGCAGCAACAATTGCAGCAGCAGCCGTTGTGGTAGAAGAAGTAATTCCAGATGATGAGGACTATAACTAATGGCTGACAGGGGAACGGCAGCAGCACTCATTGAGGTTGCACTCAAAGAAGTAGGAACCATTGAGGGTCCGAAGGATAATGAAACAAAGTACGGCAAGTTTATGAAAGCCAACTACCTAGCGTGGTGTGGTTCATTTGTAAACTGGTGTGCTCATCAAGCAGGTGTGAAGGTACCTAATACAGTTTCTACTGTATCTGGTGCTGGAGCATTCAAGAAAATGAAGACTTGGTTTGAGGCTGACTGCGGTCAATCTCCACAACCAGGTGACATTGTGTACTTTGATTTTCCTGGAGATGGTGTAGATAGAATCTCACACGTTGGTATCTGTACTCACATTGAAGCAGATGGGGTCATCCTTACAATTGAAGGTAATACATCTTCAAAGAAAAAGGGTAGTCAACGCAATGGTGGAGAAGTATGCAGCCAAGTACGTGCATACAAGCAAAACAAAAAAGGCGTCTTGGTTTCTATTGTTGGTTGGGGAAGACCTAACTACGAAGGAAACGAAGTAACAGCAGAAGTCCCAGTACCAGAGAAGCCAGTGTTCCCAGGGCGTATCAAGCCAGGGGATAGGGGCGCAGGAGTTAAGATAGTTCAGAAGGCATTAGGTCTTAAGGCAGATGGAATCTATGGTCCCATCACTAAGAAGAATGTCATCAAGTTCCAAGACAATCACGACATCGTTGACAGCAATGGCATCGTTGGTCCAAAGACTTGGGCAGAACTTATCAAATTCCTTTAATCAAATACAAGGAGAAAACAATGAAGGCAAAAGCAATCGCAATCGCTAGCACATATTTCCGTGCAGCATTCGCAGCAGTGACAGCACTATACCTAGCAGGAGAGACAAGCCCAAAGGCTTTGGCTTCTGCTTTCGTAGCAGCCATCGCTGGACCAGTACTTAAGGCTCTTGACACCAATAGCCCTGAGTTCGGACGTGGAAGTAAGTAACCTAGAGTACCGATTATACGCCTTCTAAGGCGGTTTTAAGACACTTAGACCCCTGGGTCATAGGATTTCCTATGGCTTGGGGGTCTTTTTGTCATTTCTTCTTAAGCCATAACTGGTAATCCTGCGAGAGTAACTCGTACTCGCCAGTATACTTGGCTAGGAATCTGTCAATGGCTGGCTTAGGTGTTAACTCAGGCTCTAAACCTTTACCCCATAGGTAATCATCAAAAGCCATAATGCCACCAGACTTCAGAAGTTTCCAAGCATTGTCTGCATCTTTGGCTACCTGATGGGATGTGTGGTCTCCATCAATGTAGATGAAATCAAACCTGACTGTGTTGTTGCCAGCAAAGTATTCATCACTGGTCATACGCAAGCGCACCGTTGACTTCAGCGTAGCAATACGTTCTTCGTAGAACTCAAAGACCTTATCAAAATTCAGTGGCTCGTGCTCAACCTCATCGGACCCAGCCCACGTATCAACATCGTAGAGCCACGAGGTCTTGTCGGTCAGGATATTCTCACATAGCCACATACTGGCATCGCCAGTAAAGACCCCTATCTGTAGGAACTTAAGGTCAGGCTTGCCCTGAAGATGGAGTAGGTGATTCTCAAAGTTGTACTTCTGACCCTCAAACCAGTTGGGGTAGGTCGGTGTGTCGTTTTGCATTAGGTATCCTGTCTGTGTATAATTAATTATATAATAACATATATAATATATATAGGCGCGGAGCGCCTTATATAATATATATATATTATAATAGGTTTATATAGTTCTCCTGTGTTAGAGTACTCTCCTGTCCTCCGCAGGAGGACTATATAAAATAACTTAGACAGGAGTAGATATGTTCAACAAAAAACTAGAAGAAGCAGTTGAAGTTCTTTATGATTCAATCTGGTTACTATCCGAAGAAGTAAGAACAATTCGTGAAGAAGTAGATTACCTACTAGAAGTTTTAGATAATGATTAAACTGGATTCGTATGAACTTCCAGCCCACATTTCCTACTCAGCATTCACAACTTACCTGACCTGCGGGTACCAGTACTACCTAGGTAGACTACTCAAGGTAGAAGAAGAGCCAAGCATTTGGTCAGCAGGTGGACGTGCATTCCACTACGCAGCAGAATTGTGGGACATAGAAAATGGGTAGTGCTAATGTCGGTGCCGACTACTGGAATGTAGCGTGGAAGAAAGAAACCGAAGGGCTTAATCTAGATACAGCACGCCGAGCAGGACGTGCAACAAAAGAGAATCCAAACAAAGAAGATGCTGTTTGGTGGAATACCAATGGTTCCAAGTGGGTAGAGAACTACATACTTTGGCGCAAGAATAATCCTGATTGGAAAATCTGGACAACACCTCAAGGGGTTAAGGCTATTGAATTAGAACTTAATCCTGAAATTGCTGGAGTGCCAGTGAAGATGTTTATTGACAGAGTGTTTGAGGTTAACGGACAACTTGTGATTGTAGACCTCAAGACTTCATCTCGCAGACCAGTATCTGACCTTCAACTTGGTTTCTACAAAGTAGGAATTGAGATGATGCTCGGAGTGAAAGTCAATCTAGGTAACTACTGGATGTCTCGTGAATCGGGGACAGGGGAGATGATTGACCTGAGTAGATATACACAGGACACACTTGAATACTTCGTTGATGGCTTTGACAAAGCACGCAAGGCTGGTATATTTCTACCGAACCTACAATCGTGCAGTTACTGCGGACTCGCAGCACACTGCCAATTCACAAAAGGAAAATAAATGACAGTAGAAAACTGGAAGTTACAGGTATCAATTAAGACTCCTGTTGGTGACTTAATTAATATCCGTGCTAATACAGCAGACGAGTTATCAGTATTGCTAGAAGGCATCTCTGATTTCTCTACACAAATTGCAGCGACACAGAAGATGGTGTCAGGTGCATACAACGCAAGCCCTTTGGGGACCACTGGTTCAACAGTAGAATCGCAGCCCGCTCCTACTTACTCAACCGCCCAGACTCCAGCAGCATCCGCTGGGGCGGGAGGGATGTCAACTCCAACTTGTATTCACGGAGCACGCATCTTCCGTCAGGGAGTCAGCAAGACAACAGGGAAACCTTACGCGTTCTGGGCTTGCCCAACACCGCAGGGGACACCCGACCAATGCAAGCCAGCGAACTAATACAACAGACGCTGATGTAAGAATTGGTTGAGAGGTAGTTATTCAGGGGAAGGTGGCTACCTCTCTTCCAACTTAAGACAGGAGAAATTATGGAAAAAACTTTAGAAGTATTTGAACAAGATTTACGAGAACAAATTGCACAAGAGATTGAAAGTTATATAGATTCCGATAGTGAAGCAAGAGCCTTTACACTTTCTGCAGATATAGCAAGGGGTAAAAAGTGAGAACTCTTGTACGCAGTGTAGGTAGAGCAGACATCGGCGGAGAACCGTTGCCCTCTGTATTCCGCGCATTTGAAAGCAACAAGATTATCTTTCGTAGAGCAGAAGTATCTATGCTCGCAGGTACACCAGGTGTCGGAAAGTCCACTCTAGCACTGGCTTTAGCCCTTAATATGAAAGTGCCTAGCCTTTACATTTCTGCAGATACTAACGCACACACTATGGCTATGCGCCTAGCGTCAATGATTAGTGGTAAGAATCAGACAGATGTTGAACGCTTAATGGATACAGATACTGGTTGGACTAAAGCAATCCTTGCTAAGGGTAGCCACATCGTATGGTCATTTGAATCTTCACCTACCTTACAAGATATAGATGAAGAGGTTCAAGCCTTTGAAGAACTATGGGGTTGTCCACCTGTTGCAATCTTTGTAGATAACTTGATGGATATTGCCACCGATGGTGGTGAAGAGTTCGCATCTATGCGTGCCATTATGAAGGAGTTAAAATATCTTGCTCGTGCTACTAATGCTGCAATCATTATTCTTCATCATACTTCTGAGGCAGTCCTTGGAAATCCTTGTCAACCTCGCTCTGCCCTCCAAGGTAAGGTGGCACAACTTCCTGCTCTCATCTGCACTCTTGGTGTCGTTGGTACTTCAATGGCTGTGGCTCCTGTAAAGAATAGATATGGACGTGCCGATGCCAACGCTAACCTAACTTGTTGGCTATCATTTAACCCTGAGTTTATGTTTATGTCAGACATACCAGAGAACGGTGGATGAAGTGATTAGAGAAGAAGAAGATGATATGACGCAAGAAGTGCGTCAGTTAATTATGCTTGAAGTTAAACTAGAAGTTGACAAGTACATCTCTAAGATTGAAGCAGCACGTGTACCAGTAACAGATGACTGGACTGATGGTGTCAACAATGGTCTTGAATGGGCTGTGCGTATTCTGCGTAAGGATAAGAGTGCATCCTAAGTGTGGGAATATGCGCTCACTCCACAAGAAGAAGGCATTGTAACTGAGGTAGGTTATCAGAGACAGAAGCCTTACTTCGGAGACCCTACTCGTAATGTAAATTATTCAGAGGGTGACTTGTGGGAATTGTGGCAGCACGTAGTTGCTGCTGGTAGTGAGTTGGCATTTGCTCGTATGGTTGGACGTAAAGATTTTGTACCACACTTTAATAAGTGGAAGACAGAGTTAGATATACCAGGTCTAGGTGAAGTGCGATACTCTTTCAGAGATAGTGCACAGTTACGATATACAAATCGTGATGACGACAACCTAATCTATATACTGATGGAAGATGGTATGCGTCATAAGACTAGACGCACTCAGAATAATGGTTGGGTTGGCGAACCATATCGTGCAGTGGGCTGGCTTTATGGATACCAATGCAAGCAAGACAAATGGAAGTGGACTGGTCGTGATACTTGGTATGTACCAAGAGAGGAACTTGCATCTATGGAAACGTTGGTTATCTAATGGCTAATCCTAATGGACGCAAAGGTTCTCAGTTTGAAACTGATGTAATGAAGTGGCTCCGCAAGATGGGGGCTATGGCTGAACGTCTAACTAAGGCTGGTGCAAAAGATGAAGGCGATATGGTTGTCGTCATCGCTGGCAAGACTTACATATTAGAATTAAAGAATAGAAGTACACTATCTTTACCAGAGTTCTGGCGTGAAGCAGAAGTTGAGGCTGTTAATTACGCCAGTGCTCGTGGTATCAAAGAAGTTCCGTTGCACTATGTTATAGTTAAAAGAAGAAACGCTGGGATTGAAAAGGCTTGGGTCATTCAGGATTTAAGTCAGTGGTTAAAGGAGAAGGATGGTGCACAAGATTGACAATGACCTACCAAGTATCAGAGAAGTTCTTCTCCACTACGGAGCAAACTTACGACAAGGACACGGGCAAGTTAATCTCAAGTGCCCTTTCCACAGTGACACGCACCAATCGGGAAGTGCAAATCTTGACGATAACATCTTCATCTGCTTCGCCTGTGGAGTGCAAGGTAACAGTTTACAAATTATTTCACAGCGTGAAGGGGTAAATATTCGTGAAGCAAAACGCATCGCAGAAGGATTTACTGGACAAAGCGACAACCAAGTACGCGGAAAGCATCTCTCAGGCGGAAGGCTACCTAAAAAGCAGGGGCATTCCTCTGGAGGTAGCGCGACTGGTGTCATTAGGCGTAGTCGCGGAGCCTGAAGTTGGACACGAAGCATTTACTGGCAGACTTTCTATTCCGTACATTACCAAGACAGGTGTCGTTGACTTGCGATTCCGTTCTCTTAACCCTGCAGTTGAGCCTAAGTATATGGGTATGACTGGTGCTGAAACTAAAATGTATAACGTACTAGATGTGGAGCGTGCTGGTGACTTTATTGGAGTATGTGAAGGAGAGATTGACACACTTACTATCTCTCGCTGTGTTGGAATTCCCTGCGTTGGAGTTCCTGGAGCGAACAGTTGGAAGAAGCACTACACACGATTGCTTGCAGACTTTGAAAGAGTATTCGTCTTCGCTGACGGAGACCAACCTGGTACGGAATTCGCCAGGAGTCTTGCCCGCGAACTTCCAGTTACTATCATTCAACTACCTGACGGACAAGATGTTAATTCAATGTACGTGCAAGAAGGTGCTTCCTATTTCCATAACAAGATGGACTTGAGTTAATGGATGAACCTCACGAAGAAATAATTAACCACTGCCACGAATGTGGCGAAGACTTTGACGATTCATTCCAACTGATTGACCATACCCTAGAAGATGACGAAGAGTTTGACCCGTACTTCATACTACCCAATGGGTATAAGTTGATGCTTGGTTCTTTGCTGAGGTTCCTCTTTAGCCACGCCGAAGAACCAGGACAAATCAGACATATCACTCAATCTACATATGTTACACTATTCGCATCCGAGAATGGTTATGATTTGGTAGACGAACTCATTGAAGATATGGTAGTCAAGTCAGCACTACAGAGTTTTGATGAAGAACTAAACATACTATTATCGGAGAATAATGATGACGAACAAGGTGGTGCGTGAGGAAATATGGCAGATTACAGAGCACTTGGTGAATCAAGGGTACAAGATAACACAGATGGTAACGATGGAATCCAATCTCATCCTAACGGTCTCAGTCCCGCTATTAAGTTTGAGTCAGACGTCAGAGAAGTAATGCGTGAACTTGGAGATTTACTTATCTCTAAGCATAGGGACTACGGTCCAAAGAATATTTCCCAATCCCCTGGTGGTCCACTTAATGGATTGCGTGTACGTATGCACGACAAGACAGCCCGTATTAACAACTTAGTTGATAAGGGATTATCTGCACAGCACGAACCATTAGAAGATTCGTTTAAAGACTTAGCGAACTATGGTGTGATTGCTCTGCTTGTACTGAGAGGTAAATGGGATACGGCGTGAAAGAAACAGAGTTGTTCTTATGGCTTAAGACAGAGATGCCTGACCTTGAACACTCCCCTAACGAGTTTGATGGCTTTGATTGTGTAACACAGCAGTACGGTATGTTTATAGAACTAAAGTCCCGCAACACTCATTACGATACCTTGCTCCTTGAAAGGAAGAAGTATGATTTTCTTACAGCATCTGCTACTGCTTTGGGATTCCGTCCTTATTATATTAACTCAACTCCTGCTGGCGTGTGGCGTTTCGGTTTAGATGAATTAAAAGATTTAGTTTGGGAAGAGAAGTGGTTACCTGTTACCACTGAGTTCGTTAACAAGTCTAAGATAATGAAAGAAGTTACCTTTCTTCATACTGATTTAGGGGTGAAGATAAAGTGATTGAATGGGAACGCATAGAGCGTTGGCAGTACATAGTTGATTCAGTATCCACTGAGTATCACACTAAGTTTAACATTGACACCGCTGATATAAGACAATCTTTATATCAGTGGTTCGTTGAGCATCCCAATAAACTAGATACCTGGGAAGCAATCGGTGAAAAAGATGCAAAGAATTTAATCTATCGTTCTCTTCGCAATCAAGCATTAGATTACTGCCAGCATTGGAAGGCTAAGAGCGGTGGCTATGAAACATCTGACTTGTTCTTCTATGAATCAGATATGGTTGAGGCTCTGTTGCCCTCTGTCTTAAGAGGTGAAATAAATCTAACGCAGAAGTTAGACCTTGCTGGTGGTGGCAGACCATCTGCTCCATCTGAAGGTGGAAATCTTATGGCTATGATGATAGAGATTGACGCTGGCTTTTGGAAACTACATAAGGATGATAGGAAGTTATTGTTCTTACGTTACACAGAGTCAATGGGCTTTGATGAGATAGCAAGTGAAATGAAACTTGGGTCTGAAGACACAGCGCGTATGCGTCACAAGCGTGCTATCCGTAAACTCATTAACAAGATAGGTGGATTTAAGCCTTATCGTGATGAAGACTTTACTGAAGTCCAGTCTTCTACTACTGAAGAGGCTTGAGCCTCTAAGTCCATCTCACCTGGGTCAACCCATAAGTCTTCAGGGTAATCCGTAATGCCATAGAGTTCTTCAATCTCTTTGCCACTTGCTATAAAGTGTAAAGGACTTTCATCCCTTGTGTAACACGCACTACACCCACCATTACCGCATTCGCACATCTTATCCTCCTGTACTATAAAAGCCAGTGCCCTTAAATTGTACACCGACTGTGTTGTATATTCTACTTGACTTGTTACCGCAGACGCACTCAACTTCATCATCTCGCTCATCTACATCACGACTTAAGACTACCTTAGCCATACACTTATTACATCTGTACTCATAAGTAGGCATTACTCATCTTTCCAATCTATCTCCGTTGGCGCAGTAGCAATTGCTCCGCACTCCTTACACTCTTGACGTAGGTCATACCACCCTATCGTCCTATCTTCTTCATCCCACATTACTGTAATGTTCCACATCTTACAACCACAGACGCAAGTAAACAGAGGCTTACCTCTGAGGTCTAACATCAGTACCAGTTTCGGGCAAGATGGTGACGCCACGCCGAGCAAGGTGTGCCGTAGCGATGCTCAATATATTTGTACGCCCGCAATAATTGTATTGCTGGGTCAGAAGATTTTTCCTTTAATACCTGTCCAATACCATAGGCACTACTGCCTTGTTGGTTCTTGGCTAGGTGGTCAAAACGACTCTCCTTAGTGAACAACTTATAAGCACATCTTCGTTGCTCTCTGTCCCAACCCCAACCCGCACTCGCAAAGCGCATAGCCATAATCTTATTGGCTCTTTTCTGCTCCATCGTAGCCTTAGTTTGGATAGGTGGTTTATCGTGGTGCTTAGTAACCTTTAACTCCACATCAACAGCCTTGTTAATAGGGAAAGAGATGGACAAGATTACCAGTATGGATACTGCTATGACTCTCATTTTCATACCTTAAGTCTACCAATAACCCGCCTTACGGCAGTTCTGTGACGCTCTTCAGACTCCAATCTCCTGCTCCCGACACGCCCAGTTTTCAGGGTATACCGTTCTGAGTTCAATAATCCACCCCAAATACTGCCACTGCCCCCGTTGTATACAATGTTCTCATCTTCCATACCTTGTGCTAAACACTCAGTGCGAACAGGACAATCGTGGCATACTTCTATGGCTTGGATACTTCTTAAGACTTCAAGTTGTTGTTCATCTTGGAACATTGAATTCTCATAGTGCCACATATCAGGGTCAGGATGCCGTTGGCATAGTGCCTCGTTGTGCCAATCTCTAATTATGTAGTCGCCCATTTTGTGCCCCTCTCCAACTCTTCCAGTAAGTAATCCATTTCTTGTGGTATCGCACACTCAACGCAATCAGCATTAGAATAGTTACACTCAATTAGAAACTGCTTTGAGGTGGCGTACTTCTAGTACTGCTTCTGCTTGTGAGTGGTGTATATCTTCATAAGATACTTCGCTTCTACCCTCGTGTGTATACAACCATTCGTCTTGGTGTTCGGGCGACATCGCATTCCATATATGGGGCAACTCTGTGCCCTCTGGTAGCCAGACATTCACAACCCTTACACCTTCCACCTTGTAACTTATTTGAAATTGTTTCTCAGTCACTATCAAAGTCCCTCTCTGTCGTGTGTTCTTCTTTACATTGTGGACACTTCCATTCTGCGTATATGAAAGTCACCCCGTTGCTGTACTCTTTCTTACAATCAACTTCTCCCGTCCAATTACAATCACATTCCACTTCCCATACATCATCAAATGAATCGGAGAATGTAGCGGGGTCGCCCATCATCCACATTGGCTCACTCATTATCAGGCTCTACATCTTTAACAATAATCTTTTGACTTAGGTCAATAGCAACTATCCTGCGTGCTAGTTCTTCTAACTCATCAAGCAAAGTCTTAGCCATTAGTGGTACTCCTTTCATCTAGTTCGTGCCAATCTAATTCATCTGCCCATTCGGGAGTATCATCAACCCATAGTAAATCAAACCCGTCAAACAAATCCCACAATAAATTAGCGCGATAAGTTTTTCCATCTCGTTTAATCTGTAACTTGCGTATCCAACCTGTATCTTCTTCGCTGAATACTTCCACTAAATAATCTTTCATTAGTCTTCCCCGTTCATCTGTCTTAGTGCCTTATATAATTGTTCAGTTACCGCTCTCTCGTTGGCGTTGTACTCACCCTCACCTAGATAGCCGTGTTCCCATTGTGTTGTTTCGTTATCATAAATAGTTCCGTTAGGAAAGAACTGCTCTTCCGATTCAGTATCTATCTCCCAACCTTCGCCCTCTTTATAAACGATTACATATGTATATTCTTTAGTCATTTCTTCCCCCAGATTTTGAGATTAAATAATTTTTTACCCTTTAAAAACTTCTTTAATTTAATAATCAACAATATAGTTCCAATGATAAAGATACCATTCCAATCAAATGAAATGTAAAAGAATGCCGTATCAACTGAAAATCCATACGAATTTATCTCTAGATTTAAAAAGTTTTCCATTTACTTTTCTCCTATCTTCTGTTTTAGTTTGTTGTATTCTTCCCAACCGCAGTCAATACAACCCCATTCGGGTGTTGATAAAGACCAACCACACTTCTTACATACTGCGCTCATACCAACTCCATCACTTTGTCGGCACAGGTTAAGCAGACTGGATAGTCAAACCTGTGGTTAAAGTCATCATCATTTGTAAAGTTCTCTAAGCACACTTCACAATAAGTTATCTCATTCATTTCCGAAACTCCCGTCCGTGTTCGCATTGGTTTATAGGGTAGAGGCAATCGCCACATAAAGCAACATTATTTTGATTTTGATGGTCGCCTCTGTGGCAATCCGAACAAATAACTATTTCTGTTTCGTAGGAAATCTCGCAACCACAAGAGCATTGGCACTCATTCATTAGTTTGACTTCCAATCTAATCGTTGAGTTGCCTCTATAAAGGCAAGGCGTGGAGTGCTACCCCATCCGTCACTCAGTAATTCGTTCCAACCTTTACCCCATTCTTCATTGTAAACATCAGGGTCATACAAGGAACAGCGATACTCTGTGCCCTTGCCATCACTTACATCATCTATCTGAATTCTCAGCGACCAGTCCTCTACAACTTTAAGTGTTTCATTCATTTCATTTTCTCCTGTCGTTGGTCGTACTTGCGGACTCGTTCCATTCCGCTCTGGTGTGCGTCATATACCCACTCAGCGAAGCCCATCACCCCGAAGAGTGAGAAGATTAAAAAGATAATCACCAGTAGGTCAACTATCACAGTGCTACCCCCTGTAAATTCATTTCCGATAGATAACTCTCGGCAATTTCCCACCAGTTCACACGATAGAGAGAACCAATATCCCTACTCATAGAAATTAGTTCCTTCCTTTGTGCTGGTGGCGCAGAGAGAACCTCTTCCATATCTAAGAGTTCACTTACCCATTCTTCTAAGGCATCGGCTAACCCGCGTTGGTCATTGTGGTATCCCTCTGCCATAGATAGGGCGTTGTAATAAAATCCCTGTTCGTTATCTAGCCACAATTTGGTTGCCCAAGTTTCGCGGTTAGTCCATCCATTGTATTGGTCGCACATTAGTTGCCTTCTTTCTCGTGTGTACAACATTTATTACAGTTACCGCATTCACCACAACGGTTAGTCCTATCGGATAGTTCATAAGTATCTTCACACTTATCACATTCGCCTTCTATACCATCCGCCGTTACATTTAGTTCATTGTCGCAGTGGCAACACAACCTATATGCGCCAGCAGAATCCACCATAACATCGCCCCACTCGTGACCATCCACGCACGGGTTAACATCACCGAACTCTCGGTCATTACTGGTTAAGTAATTATCCAGTGACCGCTTAAATGAATCCATCATTTTGCTTCATCCTCTTTTCTAATCTGCTCCAGTAACCACTCTCGCGCCACCTTTCTAGCGATAGCACTAGATTTATAACCGCCACCGATAATCTTGGAAGGGCTAATCTTTTTATTGTCTAACGCTTCTAACAACTCGGCACTGCTCATTGTTAACCAGTTCATTTTTTCTCCTATCTTTTGGGCTTGGCGTTGTTGCCTTGCCTCGTGCCCCAGTCTGTCGTGAACAGTCGCCCTCTGTAAAGGGGCTAGGGCTTTTACTTTCTACTTTCTCGCCTTCTTGACCTCTAAGGATAGAGGCACGAGTGAGAGATTTAGGGCAGGTAACACCGCCTTATCTAATAAATCTTTAAAATAATACTCAACATCTTCCGCATTTGAGTCTGTAAAATCTGATTCACGAACTTGTAATCTAATTGTGTAAACCTTGCTCATTAGTTCACCCCGCAAGCGGTTAGAAATAGGGAGCGGTTAAATCGTGGATTCTCTCGTTCCAATGAATCCGCAAGAATTGTCGCCACTAATCCGAGCGCACTCTCTGCGTCATAAAGTCCGCTTTCTTTAATAACCCCAACGGATAGCGCGAAGGCTTTTGCTTGGATTTCGTAATCTTTCTTGGTCATTTCTTTCTCC
>Ga0247723_1001614_pt1 | contig 12916 bp, 25 predicted proteins | sample MSEWelMarce5H_FC_FD_189079 | JGI IMG/M metagenome (GOLD analysis project Ga0247723, IMG submission 189079) | Subsurface sediment microbial communities from gas well in West Virginia, United States - MSEEL Well Study Marcellus 5H_FC | ecosystem: Environmental > Terrestrial > Deep subsurface >...
GGAGAAAACCATGAAGATATTAAAAGATATGGTCGAACAACTCTGGACACTGCTAGGCATGTTTATTGCCTGGGTAGTCCTTGATGGTTCAGCCAAGCAAGTTGTAGGCGTTGCTATTTTTGCAACCCTATTTGCGTGGGCAGTTACTTACCCACTTAGAAACCCAAAGGACGAATAATGGACACACTAAAAAATGTAATGATGAGAATCTTTGCAGTTATTGCTGCTGAAGCACTCGGAGTTATTGGCGCTGGCTCTCTAGTCGGTATTGAAGTATGGCAGGCAGCAACTCTGGCTGGTGCGCTAGGCGCAGCACGAGTGCTTGAAGCACTTGCCCGTTTCTATCTAGCAGACGGCAGCCTATCATCAGAAGAAATCAACGCAGCCTTTGCTAAGGTTGACAAGAAAGCGAGTGAGTAATGGGACAACGCATGAACTTTATTGCCACTGCTCGTGGTGAGATGGGCTACATTGAAGGCCCAAAGGACAACGAGACCAAGTATGGAGCCTTTACTAAGGCTAACTTCCTGCCTTGGTGTGGCTCCTTCGTCAACTGGTGCGCTAATGAAGTGGGTCTAAAGATCCCTAACTGCGTATCAACAGTTGTTGGCGCTAAAGCATTTGAAAAGAAGGGTCAATGGGAAAAGGCTAGCGATACTGCACAGCCACTTCCAGGAGACATCGCATTCTTTGACTTCCCTAACGATGGTGTAGATCGCATCTCACATATTGGTATCGTAGTCAAGGACAACGGAGACGGAACAGTTACCTGCATCGAAGGCAATACTGCCCCAGATAAGAAGGGCGACCAGCGCAACGGCGGTCAGGTCTGCCTCAAGGTACGCGCCTTCAAGAAGAAGAATGGTTCTAAGTTACGCAAGTCACAAGCAGTAACAGTGGTTGGCTTCGGCAAGCCAGTGTTCAAGTCCTAAGGAGAAACAATGAATACAGATAAACTAATCGCAGTAGCAACAACCTACGCACGTGCAGCAGTGCCATCAGTGGTGGCGCTTTATGCAGCAGGTGTGACTGACCCTAAGACATTGGCTTACGCATTTGCCTCTGCCTTCATAGCACCTCTCTGGAAGGCTTTAGACCCTAAGGCCAAGGAATTTGGGCGCGGCAGCAAGGCCTAAACAGCCTTTTTAAGACCCCTAGCAGCCCCGTAGAGACAAGGAAACCCCCTACCTAAGTAGAAATACTCAGGATAGGGGGCTTTTTTGTCTTTTACCCACCCGTAGAGTAAAAGCCAGTTCCCTTGAACTGCACAGCAGGTGCTGAATAGACCCTTGATGAGGTCATTCCACACTGCGGACAGTTGATCTCAGTCTCGCGCTCGCGGTAGGAGCGGATCGTTTCGAACAGGTGTTCGCATTTATTACACTTGTACTCGTAGGTAGGCAAGGCTATCTCCCTGGTGGGAAGCAGTAGCAGTCCCAGCACTGATAAGTCGCATCATCTATGATAGTGAAGGCGTCTGCTTCGGTATTAATTATCTTATCGCAGGTAAAGCATTTCTCGATTTCAACCACTGAGTGAGGCTCCCAACATGATAGGCATTGTTCACAGTAACTAGTTTCGTCACAGACCTCACAGGTAGTGTGATCTGTCCAAGTATCGCATAATTCGCAGGCCATTTTCATTTGGTCATGTCCCTTGTGTAAGATGTTAGATGGATAAACCCACACTGATTACAAACGTATGGGTGTTGGTTGAGCCACTTGTGTTTCTTCAAGAAAGACTTGGCATGGGACTTGCAAGCCCAGCGTCGTTTAGTGGCACATACTTCGGGTGATGTTCTTAGTTTAGTTGTCATGCGCCGATCATAACACAGGTGTATAGTCCGATGTGCGGTGAAAGCCGTGGGGCGGAAACTTCAAATGATGGATGACGGCAAATGCCTGAATACAGCATCGCTCCCCTGAACCACCAAATTTTTTTTGGGGGGTAGGGGGGCGTTTCTTAAAATCCGGATTCGGGCAGATTTTTAGAAACCCGTGTCGTCGGGTCTCCCCCTAGTCTGGGGTGTGTTACACTCTCCCTATGAACTCATTACCTGAACATATCTCTTACTCGTCCCTATCTACTTATCAAGAGTGCGGTTGGAAGTATTATCTAACCAAAGTCGAAAAGCACTCAGAAGGTCACGCCGTCTGGTTCACTGGCGGTTCTGCCGTCCACAAGGCTACCGAAGTCTACGACTTAGAAGGTGGCGATCTCGAAACTATCTGGAACAATGTCTGGTTCCAACAAGTCAAAGAAGATGAAGAAGCCAACGGCGACATGAGCGAGTGGCAGTTTGCCAAGCGTGAAGATATGTCGTGGTGGTATGGCGAAGGCATCTGGATGCTTGAGCGTTGGATTAAGTTCCGCAACTCTGGCTGGTCAGTCTATAAAGATTTTGTCGAAAAGGAATATGAAATCCCTATCGAAGATACCGTAGTCAAGATGGCTATTGACCGTGTAATGGTTGACTTTGAGGGCAAGTTAGTCCTGCTTGATATCAAGACAGGTGCTTCTAGTCAGCGACACCCACTACAATTAGCCGTCTATGCTTGGGCTTTAGAAAAGCATGGAGTCAAAGTAGATCGTGCTGGCTTCTGGGATGCGCGTACAGGACACGTAACTCAGTGGAGCCTAGATAACCTACACAGTGAGCGAGTTGAAGATATACTCAATACATTCGATAAGGCTCGCAAGGAGACTATCTTCCTTCCTAACCTTTCGAACTGCGGTAGATGTGGTGTAATATCCCACTGCAAGTATTTAACTAGCAACCGATAAAGGAGAAAAAAATGACTGGTAACTTCCAAGTCAGTAGCAAACTACCCGATGGTCGTATCTTCGTGGTAGCCTCAGAGACCTACGCTGGTTTCTGTGAAGCACTAGAGAGTGCTGTCGGCATCGAAGAGTCGCAAGACTTGTTGAAGCAGATGGCTCAATCCCTAGTGGGAGCACCAACAACTGCTGTTGAAGCAGTGCAAAATATCCGAGAAGGACTTGGAGCAAGCATCATCCACACGGCACATCCAGTGACTGGTGGAATTAGTAACACTGGTGCGCCAACTTCACGTTCTTGCTCACATGGTTTAATGTCTAAGCGCACTGGCGCTGGGGCTAAGGGGCCATGGAAAGCATTCATGTGTCCTTCACCTAAGGGAACTCCAGATCAGTGCGAGCCTGTATGGGTTCGTCGCAACGATCCAGAATGGGCTTCTTTCTAAATGGGAGCAGCCCTTACAGGGCTATTCGTAGCACTAGCGATCATATTCGTATTGGAGATGCATAACAGATGAGAACTCTAGCCCGTGCAGTAGGCAGTGTAGATATTGGTGGCGAACCTTTGCCGTCAGTATTCCGCACGTTCGATGCTAACAAGGTCGTTATTCGGCGATCTGAAATATCGATGATTGCAGGAACTCCAGGCGCAGGTAAATCTACGCTGGCACTTGCGATTGCTTTACGGGCTAAGGTTCCAACTCTGTATATCTCAGCCGACACAAACGCCCACACAATGGCTATGCGTCTGCTATCAATGATAATCAACAAGCCTCAAAGTGAAGCAGAGATGCTTTTAATTGAAGATGTTGAGAACTCAAGAAAAATCATAAATAATTCTTCGGGTCATATCTTCTGGTCATTTGAGTCAGCGCCAACGCTGTCCGATCTTGACCAAGAGGTAGAAGCATTCGAAGAATTGTGGGGGTGTGCGCCTACTCTCATCGTTGTTGATAACCTTATGGATATTGCCAATGATGGTGGGGAAGAGTTTGCCGCTATGCGTTCCACAATTAAAGAGTTGAAATATCTCGCAAGAGATACCAACGCTGCTGTATTGTTACTGCACCACACCAAAGAGTCGTATGTCGGGAACCCATGCCAACCACGTTCTGCTTTGCAGGGCATGGTGGCTCAGTTGCCTGCTCTTATCTGTACTGTCGGATCTAATGCTCCTGGCTTCATAGCCGTAGCACCAGTGAAGAACAGATACGGTAAGGCAGATCCAACTGGGGATACGGCTTTTTGGTTGCAGTTCAATCCAGAAATGATGGACGTTTCAGATATACCTGAGAGGGTATGATGAAAGACATCAATGATCTAAAACCAGATTATTCTAGGGCGATGGATATCCGTGGTGAACCTACCTCGGTATGCATCTGTGGAAGTTTCGTTTGGAATCTAAAGGTAGCATTCGACTCGGATGGTACTATCGGAATGTATTTCAGAGATATGGAGTGTGCTGACTGTGGAACACAGGCAACCGCCCCGATTGAGGAGTAAAAATGAAACGACTGAAAATATACGCTTGGCTAATGTCTGCTGTAGTCTTTGTGGGAACTTTGCCTCACGCTGTGGGTGCGATACTTACCAAGACTCATACAGAGAAGATCGAGATGGTTCCACCATGCGAACCGAGTATTTCGTATATGAAGAAGATAGCAAAACAGGTAGCGAGAGGGAAAGTTCTTGCTACATACCGAAGCAACTATGAGTGGAAAGCACTCCACAAGTTATGGGATCGAGAGTCTCGTTGGGATTATACGGCAAATAACCCACGATCTAGCGCATACGGCATTCCCCAGATGCTGAAGATGCCTGAGGATACTCCCCAGACTAAGCAAATTGATTTAGGATTGAAATATATCAAGGCACGTTACGGTAGCCCATCAAGGGCGCTGGCGTTCCATAATGCAAATGGGTGGTATTAATTGTCTAGTGCAGCGAAAGCCAAAGGCTCTAAAGCCGAACGTGATGTAGTCACTTATCTAATTGAGAACGGATTCCCGTACGCCGAAAGGCGTTTAGCAGGGGCGCAAGAGGATAAGGGCGACATCGCTGGAGTCAATGGTGTCTGCATAGAAGTTAAAGATCATGCCAAGATGGTTCTATCTGGCTGGATTGAAGAGATGATACTAGAGACTAAGCATGCAAAGGCTTGGACTGGTGTTGTTATTCATAAACGAAAAGGTAAAGGCTCGCCTGCCGATTGGTATGCTAGTATGCCTGTATCAGTCTGGTTAGAACTATTGAAGAAGGCTATTAATAATGAAATACGATAAGCCCAACATGACGGCGGTTCTCGAGTACTACGGTGCTCGGGTTCCGACCCGTCGTGGTTGGTTTTCTATGAAGTGTCCGTTCCACGATGATAGTCATGCATCAGCATCTGCTAACACAGATGACGGAGCGTTTTGCTGCCACGCTTGCCAGATGAAAGGCGACGGATATGCTATTATTATGTCTAAAGAGGGAGTTGAATTCCGTGAAGCAATCAGCATCGCACAGAGAATACTTGACGCGCGCGGCGAAGTTCTACCACAGCGGTCTACACGAAGCGGAGGATTACCTCGCAGAACGGGGAATAACTCTAGAACAAGCACAGAAAGTTCGCTTGGGCGTCGTGCTAGAGCCACTAACGGGTCATGAAGCCTATACAAATCGCTTGGCGATTCCGTATATTACGCGTTCGGGGGTGGTTGACCTTAGATTCAGGTCGATGGATTTATCCGAACCGAAGTACATGGGTCTATCGGGTGCTACCACGCATCTCTATAATGTTAGTGCCTTCTTCAAAGCATCGTCATATATATGTATATGCGAAGGCGAAATTGACACCATCACTCTCGATGTCACTTGCGGTATACCTGCGGTGGGAGTCCCAGGGGTCAACAACTGGAAGAAGCACTACTCAAGGCTCCTAGCCGACTTTGATAAGGTATTCTTATTCGCAGACGGCGATAACGCTGGCACAGAATTTGGTAAGTCTCTTGCTAGAGAACTACCTAATCTGACTGTAGTACAGATGCCTGAGGGAGAAGATGTAAATTCTATGTACCGCATGCAAGGTGCGGATTACTTTAGAGCGAAGATTGAGAGCGCATAATGTTGATGCCAGTTGACGGACACTTTAGTTGTCAAGATGATTGCGACTTTACTACCTGTAATGTATTTGAATTTCTTGACCACTGTGGTGTTGAGTTCGGCTGGGAAGTAAAACTTAGCAAGCGCTACTCATTTGATCTATTTACATTCTTACAGATCCTCAATGACCTTGTAGATAAAGGTGATTTAGATGGCATCTTTGACCATGTACAGAGCGCTACAACCCTTATGGTCAATGCATCAGATGATGAACTAGAAGATTACATTGAAGAGGCTGTCGTAGCCTCAGAATTAAAAGACATAATCAATGGCGCAGAAAGGCTCCTCAAAGAGAATGAGTAAGGTAGAAACAATAGAAGATCCAACCAAATTCGAACTAGACTTGTGGAGCAACGTCGATGAACTCACTAACTTACTACTCAGAAAGCATAACGATTACGGCCCAAAGAATATCTCTCAAAGCCCTGGAGGCCCACTTAACGGACTCAGGGTTAGAATGTGGGACAAGATCGCCCGTATCAATCACCTACTCGAAAGTGGTAAGGACGCAGAAAACGAGTCACTCCAAGACTCCTACGCCGACCTTGCAAACTATGCTATAATCGGACTAATGGTACTGAAAGGACAATGGCCCCAAGAATGAAAATATTTGGCCCTTATAAAGGAAGCAAACAAAATGGTGGACGCCCAATCTACGTTATCAAGCGTAAGAAAAAAGATGGCACTACTGAAACTACATCTACAAATAAGGCTCGCTTGGATTTTAAGCGCGCTACAGGAAAGAAACTAAAGCGTAATCAGGAAGTAGATCACATTGATAATGGTGGTCGTGCTGGTCGAGATGGGATATCTAACCTACGCATCCTGTCAAAGAAGAAAAACGTAGGCTTAGAAAACAAGAGACGAGCCAAGAAAAAGTGAAAAACATAGTCTGTATTTCTGATCTTCAAGTCCCATATCACGATGTAGAAGCCACGAAGGCAGTGGCGAAGTTCATTCAATGGTATCAACCAGAGACAGTCGTATCCTGTGGTGACGAAATGGATATGCAGACTATTTCAAAATGGAGTAAGGGTACTGAGTTAGAGTTCGAACGATCTATTGGTCGTGACCGTGATCTTACTCGTCAAGTCTTGTATGACTTAACTGTTGAACATATGGTGCGTAGTAATCATACTGATCGATTGTTCAACACTGTTGCTATGAGAGCGCCAGGACTTCTTGGTTTGCCTGAGTTGCAATTAGAAAACTTTCTTGGACTTAAAGAACTTGAGATCCAATATCATTCTGACCCATACGAACTAGCCCCAGGCTGGTTGCTTATGCATGGTGATGAAGGAAACGTACAGCCTACGGCTGGCGCTACTGCATTGGGTCTAGCGAAACGCTCAGGTATGTCCGTAGTGTGTGGTCACACGCATCGCATGGGTCTCACACATCAGACTCAAACATATCGTGGTGGTAAGCCTAAAACTATTTGGGGTATGGAACTTGGTAATCTTATGGATTACCGTAATGCAAAATATATCAAGGCAGGGTTGTTCACTTGGCAACAGGGCTTTGGTATCTTGCATGTGGACGGTAAGAACGTCACACCGCAGTTAGTTCCTATCATTAACAATTCATTTACTGTGGATGGAAAAACATTTAAGTGGTAGTAGATACAGACAAATACGATCAACTTGTAGCGCATATCGCCTATGAGTTTAGCCGTAAGTTTCACATGGTTGATGCCGATGATGTGCGACAGGAACTATGGATATGGTTCTTGGAACACCCTAACAAGGTAAAGACATGGGAAGCACTAGACGGCAAGCAGTCTATTAAGTTGATTGCTAGATCGTTGCGTAACGCGGCTAAGGACTACTGCCAGAAGCAGAAGGCTCAGGCTGTGGGCTATCGTGTAGAGGATAACTACTACTACGACAGAGAACTGATCGAAGCGCTATTACCTTCTGTTATCAGGGGTGATCTTGTAGCACCATCTATTCAAGACTTAGGGTATATTACTGGCAAGAAGGTAGCCTCCGAAGGTGGCAACTGGTTCGCTATGGTCGCAGACATACAGCGTGGGTTTGCTAGGTTAGATGAGAAGCAGATGAGTATGTTGTATCTTCGTTTCGGCGATGGATGTGATAACAAGACATTTGCTAATGAGTTAGGCATCTCAGAAGATGCAGCACGTATGCGAGTTAATAGATCAGTGAACAACTTAATAAATATTCTTGGTGGTAGTAAGCCACGCAGGGAACGGGACTACACGGAAGAGGAAGCCAATGCAAGAGAACTTGAGCCAGGCACCGCAGATATTTCAATGGCTGGAGACGAAGTTAGCGGACAAGACTTGGACTGACGCCCAAGATCCTGAGTTTGTTAAATCGCTCGAACAGATCAAGACTGTAATAGAAAGTCTTTCTGCACAGATATATATCTTTGTAGATTACTTTGAACAGTATTGCAACGCTGTTGCCAACTCTCCTATCTTTAATGATACAGCGGCTAGGTCTGAACCGCAGAGCGGCGAGGTCTCTCCAACACAAACTCCCGATTCGCCTCTCCTGAACCGCGCTGAGCGCCGTAGCAAGAAGCGCGTTACCCCTTTCCAAGCGCAAGGGATAGATAACGCATGATCTGCACAGCATGTACAGCAGCAGGCTTAGCCAACTCAACAGGCGATACCGCTATCGCAATTATGCTTCATCAGAATTGCGTAACTGGTTGCGTATGCCAGCATAAGACAGGCGAACACTGGCTAAAGAAAGCAAAGAAAAAGCCCCCCACCAATTAAGGTGAGGGGCGTGTACGATTATCGTACAGTTGCTATTCTTAGGTGAGATATCCAGAAGCACTCCATACATACGGGGAAGCCTTCTAGAGTTGTATCCTCTTTAGGTATGCGCGTTTTACAATTAGGGCATTTCATTAGTGTATTGTTGGTGCGTAGATCGGTATCGCGGTAGCGTTAATTAACTTATCACCATGAGATACTGCATCTTCCATTGTCGGGAAAATACCGTAGACCGCGGTATCTCCTTCTGAGATATTGCTTACCGTTACCCAACCAACTTGATACATAGCATCGCTTGGGTGGTGGATTTCTACTTTGGTCATGCTTATCCTTTCGCTAGTGTACGATAATCGTACAGTAGGTGAGTGGCTACGAGCATCGGGCAGGTAGCCACCCACCTTCTTAGTATAACCTAACTAAAGCGCTAAAGCAAGTATAAAACACACACTTGAGACCACCCCAACGGATAGCCACAGTATGAATATCAACTGCTCGGTAACGCTCTCTAACTTGTAATCGTCATCTTCTATCATAGACCTTCCTCCAATTTCACACCCTCACGCCAGCCTTCATGAGACATGGGTAGTGTAGTGTGAAACGGAATAACACGCCTGCCGTCTTGCAACTTAGAGCGTTCATTAGGGTCTAGACCTGCCCAGATACCATGTAGCCCAGAGTACCTAAGTGCATACTCTAAGCATTCTGGCTTAGCAGGACACACGCCACATATGGCGCGCGCCTGCAAAGACTCCTCGCTGTGATAGTGCTTAGAGTCGGTTGCGTATCTGCGTTCAGGAAACCATAAGTTTGGATCACATGAAGCGCATAAGGCTTGTTCCTTAAAGAAAGCGACATGATGATTACTCATACTGGTCTACTCCCCCTCTGGCATCTGCCATACTTAACGCACCGATCTTTGCCATAGCACAACTGTGGCAGTAGTTTCGCTCAGCGTAATCATGCACAGGCACTTGGATCAGTGTCCTGCATGCATAACACTTACACGATTTATATTTATCCATTTATCCCTTCCTCTGTACGATTATCGTACATAGTCGGCAGTTGTCCTGCCAACTCTTGATAGTGCGTGGCTCGCACCATCAGTTTTGCATGGTCTTGCGACCTTCCTTCACGAAGCGCCTGTTCAGCGTCATGTAGGAATAACTCGGCGCGTACGCCGTAGTAGTACGGAGTAGGTGGCACTGGCTTATGAGGCTTACTCATAGGTAGCCCACCCACCTTTAGGATAGTTAGGCTCCCATGTATTCCATAGAGTCTTTTCTACTGAGTCCTTATCGTAGCCTGAACCCTTGTAGCATAAGCACTCGGTTACATAGGTTTTGCAATCTACGCATGTTCCACACTGCTTGCAGTAGCCGTCTATCATCTGAGATATCTCAAAGAAAGACTCGCATGTATCGCAATCTACCCACTTCTCGGTGCTATCGTCTTTGAGACCGAAGCCGAAAGGTGTAGCGGTACGCGTAGACATTGTAAGATAGCAACTCTGGTTAGACCACCAGACACCGCTACTATCTTTCCAACCCTTGTTCTCATGCAGTAGATAGCACTGGTGCTTGGCGCGTGGATCAACGGTAAGGATTACAACCTTAGAGCCTTGTGTAAAGTCCTCTAAGATATTCCATACCTGCTCGTTATCTAACGAAGTTACGCCACCGATAGCAGGCAGAATATCCTCAGCAAAGATACGCGTATCGCTACGCTTATCGCCTTGTGGTTCTATCACTGGAAGCACACCGTTATGGGCTAGATAAGTCTGCGTATTACCCACTCCGACTTGGAAAGGGTGGCAGTTATCTACGGTAAGCGAACCATGAGTAGCAAATCGGGCATGCCATGTAGCATAACCTTCTGGATACTTCTCTCGCATCTCTAAGAAGCGTGAGATAGAAGCGTCTGCGTTCATGGTGCGTTCTACATGGATACGGTTCTCGCTAGGGATAACGATAGCGAAGCCGAAGCCGTCTGGATTATTGAGAGCAGAGTTTTCCAACTTCTCTCGTGTGGGTATTACATTAGGTGGGATTACACATAACATACACATAGCATTACTCTTTTCTGTACGATTATCGTACGGTTAGTCCATCTCTTGGGCGGGTGTATCATTATCAAAGGTGCTTTGGATAGCATTGACTAGATTAGGATATGTCTCCGCTTGGTCGGCTACGAAGCGTACAAAGTGTATCCATTTTAGAGCGCTGTTACTGCCGTTCACTTTGAGATCACGCGTGTACTCAACGGAAGCGTGAACCAATTCAATAGCAGATAAGACGCGCGCCGGTTTTAGCGAACCCTTAAAGACTCGGACTTCTAGGGTTCTCTCGTTCTGGCTATTGACCGCCTCATAGCGATCATCTTGGTGTCCATACTTAACGCGGTTAGCAAGGCTACCCTTATCGTTAAACTTGGCATAACTAGATGAGCGCCCTGCTAGGCGTTCTATTTGGCGTTGATTATCGTAGATCAGTTTAATAAAGCGCAACTCATGGGCTTGCGCCTTCACTATGTCTGATCGTTTAGACACCTCACCGAAAGCAGTGCGGCTCACATGGACATGCAGACCGCATGTACTGGTATCCCATGAACGGAAGCCCTGCTTACGCAGACCCGTTAAGGTTTCCCAGTTAAACTTCTTTTGCAACTCCTCCAGACTATGAGGGTGCGACACGATCTCAAACCCTTCATCTAGTGAGCCGTCATTTTTAAGGTACACGCGTGGGCTGAGTCTATCAACTACATACGAAGCACCTGCTTTCCGACTATTACCTTGGGACTCCACCTCTAACTCAAAGCCAAAGTGATACTTAGCCTCACCAAAGAAGTGTGGGCGTGGGCGGTAACTGTACTCGTGGATAAGTTGGCTACTAATATCCTCCTCGCAATCGTGGCTATTGCCGTCCCAATATTCCACACCGCACTCACTGCACTCATATACATTGTTCTCGTAGCAACGATAGCAGTAGCGAGAGCCGTCAAAGCAACGAGAGTCCGCGTGTAACTCGTACGAACTGCATTGGTCGCAGTAGAAGAAAGCGGCTTCGCCGTACTCTTGCTTCACTTCGGTAACGCATTTCGGACAGATAACATCTCCCAGATACTTATCAAAGTCCGTGAAGGTTAATCCGTCTCGGCTTGCTTGGAAATCGTACGAGGCATGCGTAACGGTGCATCTATCGCAAGATGTAGTGCAGACAGCATGGGCTTGGATAGTATTGCCCTCTCCGTCAAACACTTCTAACTTACGGTAACTAGCCGTACCGAAAGGGTGATAGCAGACATGGCAGTTATCCTCATCAAACTTAGGCAAGGTTATTGCTTCTCTCATATTCCGCATATCCTGAGACTCGGAATACATCACCTCATATTTAGCATGCCACTCTTCGCTAAGCCCAGTTAATTCTGATACGGCTCGCAAAGAGTTTTGTAACTTCTGAACTATGCAGTATCCACAACCTATGAAGTCGTGAACCATTGAGTTAGCGTATAGGTGGCGTGGCTTCTGGCATGTCTCGCACACTCCAGTTTCTATGAAAGCCCAACAGTTGCTAGGGCTAAACACAGTATCGTTATTAGGCATCTACTTTCTCCGTTTCTGTACGATTATCGTACGCTTCATCTGATCTCTTTAGATGTTGGGTAGCGAGATATCCGATCTCTTGGACTTCACGCCATGTAAGGAAGTTTAGGGCATAGCCTAAGAAAGTCTCAGTTTCTGCCCCTGCTTTGAGAACATCTAGGACAAAATCTGCTTTCTGGTCATAGGTAGCCTTGATACCGCCGAGACGATAGGTAGCCATTACAACTCCTGATATTCATGGTGAAGGTTGATAAGTTCTTCTGTCTCGTCTAACTCGTCATATTCTGCTTTGACTTTGTTAAATAGCGATACATAGACCCTCTCATGCCAAGGCTGAACGCGTGGCTCTTTTAAGATGAGGTCTGAGGCATTTTCTAGTGCCACGAGTATCATCAAGAGTTCTGTCTTGTTCTCGATCTGCATTAGCGTGTCTCCTGAGAGTGCAACTGCTGACGCAACTGGCGCACCTTCTCGGTGAGACGGTAGTTAGCAACGGCGGTTGATATTACCAAGCCCACCGATACTGTAAGCGCGATAGTGATAGCCACTATGTCGCTTGTTAGTAGAGTTACCATAATTTACCTTTCAGTAGTTGCCGTACGATTATCGTACAGCGAGTAGGTATAGTTATACCCACTCCATAAGAA
>Ga0247723_1001615_pt1 | contig 12915 bp, 17 predicted proteins | sample MSEWelMarce5H_FC_FD_189079 | JGI IMG/M metagenome (GOLD analysis project Ga0247723, IMG submission 189079) | Subsurface sediment microbial communities from gas well in West Virginia, United States - MSEEL Well Study Marcellus 5H_FC | ecosystem: Environmental > Terrestrial > Deep subsurface >...
GAAAGAAAACTGTTAGAGAAGATGGCACGTCAAAACGGTGGCGTGTTAATGATTGATGATGTGATTGAGGAGGCAAAAAAAGAAGAGAGCATCTTGCACTCCTACTTTGAATGGGACGACTCGGAGGCGGCTATTCAATACCGCAGAGAGCAAGCCCGTAATCTGATCCAAAAATGTAAGATCACTGTGCTGACTTCAGAGCCAACACATGTCAGAGCATTTGTAAGCTTGCCGTCAGACCGTGAGACTGGTGGTGGCTACAGAATGGTGGCCGATGTTATGAACAACTCCTCTTTAAGAGAAGAGTTCGTTCATGATTTGCAGTTAACAATTGCTCGATGGACGAAGAAACTGCATTTAATTGATTCAGATTTAGCAGATCTCATTCTGCAGTTGGACGATAGCTTACAACAACGTGCTAGACCTCAAGAAGAACTAAGAGTTTAAACAAACTAATATGACACCTCTATCAAGTGAATACACAAGGTGTAAACCAGTGGTTTACAACGCCAAGTGCGAGAACTGTAAGCGGTGGATCAATCACCCCGAGCAGACTCGCGGCAATGGCGTAGTCAATGTTCAAGATAGCAAGAGTAAAGCTTGCTTCTATATTCCAATATCATTTCAGGAGGAAGTATGACCAAATCAGCTTTGATATCTTACTTCACGGAGGATCATGCGTTGAATATGACTTTGCGTGACTACTTTGCGGCTAAGGCCATGCAAGGAATGATGGCAGATGGTCAAGCATTTAGATTAGTAGCAGAAAGTACATTGGCGAATACTGCTTACGAAATTGCAGACGCAATGCTGAAAGCGAGGGGAGAATGAAGCCAATAGCATGGTACGACCCAAGCAATGGCATGGTAAGTACAGACCAAGACTGCCCTTTGTTCACACCGCTTGGTCAGGTGTGGGGTTTGTATTTAAAGGAAGAAGTGAAGAATGAGCCTGTGGCTTGGGCGATGTTGCATGACAATGGACATTTCATTGATGCAATACACCCTAATGAACACGCAAGAGTAGAAGGCGAATACATCACACCTCTTTACACCACCCCACCACAGCGCACATGGGTAGGGCTGACGAATGAGGAAGTTACATGGCTTTGCAATACAGCCAAGTCACACGAGCAGACATGGGGAATGTTCGTCCGAGCCATTGAATCCAAACTAAGGAGCAAAAATGATCCATACTGACGAAGACGATGAGTTCGAGCGCATTGCACGTGAGAACAACATGAAGGGGCAACCCTACCACTTTGATCCTGTGTATGTTTCTCCATCACAGCGCAACCAAGTATTAGAGGAAGCTGCGAAGGTGGTTGATGCTTGGAGCGATTGGCATGGCGGGACAGAAGCTATTGCTAAAGCTATTCGAGGACTAAAGAAATGAACTTAAACCAAGGAGAAGTAGCGCAGGGGTTGGTGGACGAGCTATTGGAGACACTTCACCGCTATGACGAAACGCTTTACATGTCGACAGTCATTGGGTGTTTAGAGCTTGTCAAGCAACAACTGATTAACGACCACATGGGAGACGATGATGAATGACATGTTTCTATTCCTAATTGGCCCAGTGCTAGTAATCTGTGGTGTCGCCGTTGCCGCCGTCTTTGAATACTTTCGCAGCGAATGCAGACACGCCTACGATGAATGGGAACCGTGTTCAACCGAGCACGCCTATGTTCAACAGAAGCAATGCAAGAAGTGCAAGTTTATTTACACATACCAAGAAAGGAAACTCGGACATGAGAATCATCGTATACACAAAGACTAACTGCCCCAACTGCCTTGCGGCAAAGCAACTGCTAGAGTCAAAGGGTTTGGAGTACATCGATGTAGATATAGAACGAGGTACTCGGTGGGAGAACATGCTGAAGGAATACCCTGACGCACGTCAGATGCCGCAGATATTCATCAACGATCAGCGCGTAGGTGGCTTGGCAGGACTGCAGGCGGCGCTCCAAAAACTAGAGACGATCAATGAACACTACAAGAATTGACCAAGCATGTTATGACAGGGGCTGTGCTTGCTACGATGACCGAGTGGATAGCGATCCAGTCGTAGTTGTAAAACTTGAAGAAGAACGCAAGCGTTGTGCAGCCATAGTCAGACGAGCAATCGTTAGAAACAAAGACAACATCATGCATGTGCAGATACTGAAGCGTGTGCTTGAGAAAATAACCAACCCGAGAAATAAATGAACGGCTTTGCCAAACAACAAATGGACATTGGCAGTAAACAACCAATACACCCATTAAAACTTTGCAACAAATGCGAAGAAAAAAGACCGCCCGAAGGCGGCATTCAAATCAACCCAAGCAAGTGGTATTGCGCTTCATGCTGGGCCAAGCGAGTCACCGTTAGAAACCTCAAGTAACCACAAAGGAGCATCATGGAAAATCCAAACGAAATGCAAGTTGGCGGCAGCCACTACAAAGAAATGCCTGTGCAACCATGGGATGTCATGGAAGCCGTCCTAACGAAGGAGGAGTTCATCGGCTACCTCAAAGGCAATGTCATCAAGTACTCGATGCGAGCAGGCCGTAAAGAAGGCAGTGACGATGCAGGCAAAGCCATGCACTACAAGTACAAACTGCAAGAGGTGCAGTCATGAGTCTGCTAGGGGCACTAATCGGCAGTAACAGTGGTTTGTTTGCGGCTTCTCAGGCAACCCAGATTAGCGCCATAGGGCAGGCACAACTACACGGCTCATCAGTTCACTACTCCGACAAGCCACGCATGAAGAACAAAACACTTTTCAGCGGACGCATCGAAGTTCAGCAAGTTACCAACGGCTACATCGTCAACATCGCAACGCGAGAAGGCTATGAGTTCGACACGCACATCGCGGCAACTGTCAAAGATGTTAACGACATCATCTCCACAGCAATCGTGGCATTCCAACTGGAGGCTTAATGAAGCCAATATACCTAGACTTTGAGACGTACTGGGATGCAACCCACACGCTCTCTCGTATGTCACCAACTGAGTACATACAACACCCTGATACAGAAATCATCTCGGTGTCGATCAAGGAAGGCGACGAGCCAACCTATGTCCTGTTTGGTGAAGACAACATTCGCAGGCATATGCAGGCGATGGACTGGTCAGACGCTATGGCTATCGGTCATAACATGTCTGGCTTTGACGCAATGATCCTTGCATGGCGCTTGGGTATCAATCCTAAGATGTACGGGTGTACGGCTGCAATGGCACGTTCCAAGTACTCTAAGACCTCTGTGTTCTTTGGCGGCAAAAACCTTACAGGCGTGTCACTCAAGAAGCTAGCCGCTGAGTTTGGTATCGGTGCAAAGCTAGACCTCGAAGCTACCAACACCAAAGGCAAACACCTCGTCAACTTCAGCGAAGATGAGATCGCCGCAATGGAGGAGTACAACAAGGTCGATACCGATCTGTGTGCAAAGCTGTTCAAGCAACTGGCCAAGGGATTCCCGAAGCAGGAGCTGGTGTTGATAGACATGACTACACGCATGCTTGTCGAGCCGCAGTTCGAGTTGGATAAGCCCAAGGTAAAGCTTGCTTTACAACAAGTGAAAATAGATAAGCGTGAGTCTTTACTTGCGTTGGCTAAAGCCTTAGACATTGGTACGTTTGCAGCTAGCGCCCTTGAAGGTAATAGCATGGAGGAAACCGTGCGTAGCGAGTTGGCATCAGCCGCCAAGTTCGGTGCGTTACTAGAGAAGCTCGGTGTTGAAATACCCATGAAGGTATCGCCAACCAACCCAGCCAAGATGACACCAGCACTGGCTAAGACAGACGAGGCGTTCATCGCCCTACAAACGCATAAAAACCCCCTTGTAGCTGCCGCAGCGATGGCTAGGCTAGAAGTTAAGTCTACGCTGTTAGAAACGCGCCTAGAGGCTTTTATCAAGGCCGCTAATGTATGTGACGGCAAGATACCCGTGCCGCTCAAGTACGCTGGTGCAGACACTACAGGCAGATGGTCGGGTGAGCAGTACAACATGCAGAACTTACCCCGCATCGGCCCATCGCCTAGACCATCAGATGCGTTGCGCATGTCGCTCCGGGCCCCCGAGGGCTACAAGATCATCGTGTCCGATCTGTCGGGTATCGAGTTGCGTGTCAACATGTTCTTATGGAAGGTTCCCTATGCTATCGAATTATTTAAGGCCAGCCCTGATAAAGCAGACTTGTACAAGTACTTTGCTGCGAACAATCTCTACCGAATTGAGGAGAGTCAAGTCACCAAAACCCAACGTCAAGTTGGCAAGGTCGCACATCTTGGGCTGGGGTTCGGCGCAGGCGGCGCTACGTTCCAAAAGGTTGCGAAGCTAATGGGCGGTGTGGACATGGACTTGCAGGAAGCTACAAAGGTAGTAACCGCATATCGCGATGCACACTTCGAGATTGCCGATGGGTGGAAGGCGTTTCAAAGTAACCTCACCAACATCAAGCAGGGCATCGAGTCATCCATCGATCCGTGGGGCATGTGCGTTACAGAGAAGAACGCAGTTCGTTTGCCATCAGGTCGTTGCATCTACTACCCTGACTTGAAACAAGAACGTGATGACAACGGTAAGCTCGAATGGTGGTATGGCAACGGTCGTACTCGCGCTCGCATCTACGCAGGAAAGGGCGTAGAGAATTTAGTTCAAGCGCTTGCACGTGACGTCATTGCAGAGCATGCAGTCAAGTTCTTTAAGGCTACCGGTATGCGGCCAGCACTCACTGTGCATGACGAGCTTGTGTATGTAGTTCCAGAAGATTCCGCAGAGTCTCACTTGGATACATTGCAGACCATCATGCGTCAAGGTGTGTCATGGTGGCCCGAGTTGGTGACATGGTCTGAAGGTGATATTGCGAGCTGTTATGGCGAAGCAAAATAGTGTTGACGAATCGCAGAAACCTGTTAAAGTGGGGGCTAACAACCACGAGTCTCCAAGCAACGAATGTCGCTTTGGGGGCGAAATCCTATGGAGCAAGCATGGCTAACCCAGCTTGGACTTATTCGCAACTAGACACGTTTGAAACGTGCCCGAAGAAGTTCTATCACCTTAAAGTAATCCGCGATATTGTGGAACCCCCGACGATTCACACCGAGTGGGGAACCAAAGTGCATACGGCATTTGAGAACTTCATCTTGCATGGAGAACTCTTGCCCGACGGCATGACACAGTGGCAACCACTGGCTGACAAACTTGCAGCGCTCAAGGGTGCGAAGTTTCCTGAAAGGCAATACGCTGTTGACAGAGACTTCCAACCTTGCGACTGGAAGAACGCATGGACACGAGGCATCGCAGACCTTGTTGTGATCTCAGGTAAGAACGCCGCCGTCATGGACTACAAGACTGGTAAGCGTAAGCCCACAGAACAACTTGATCTGTATGCCGCCTATGTGTTTCACCACCACCCCGAAGTACAGAAGGTAACGACTGGCTTTGTGTGGCTCAAGGAAAAGAAGATCGACTGGCAAGTGCGTGAGCGTGCAGACCTTGCAGGCATATGGCAGAACCTACTGCCACGAGTACGCAAACTTGAATCAGCATACGAACGTGATTCATGGCCAGCTAGAACATCAGGGCTCTGCAAGGCGTGGTGCCCCGTTACGTCATGTGACTTCAACGGGAGAAAGACATGACACCCGAAGGGAAAGTTAAGGAAGCTTGCAAGAAGTTCCTTAGAGAACGCAAAGCATTTTTCTTTATGCCTGTGTCCAACGGTATGGGTCAAGTCGGTATTCCTGACATCATCATTTGCTATCGAGGCGTCTTTGTCGCCATTGAGACAAAAGCTCCGGGCAAACGTAACAATGTAACTGACAATCAGAAAAGAATCATGGAGAATATACGAGACGCCGATGGCTTTGCATGGGTAGTAGATGACCCAGCAGACCTTGGTGCTTTGTTTAACGCCATAGATGCATACTTAGTATTGGAGCCCCGAAATGCCAGCCTCAAGCAAACGTAAACTGGAATATCAAAAAGCATACAACGCACGGCCTGAAGAAGTAGCCAAGCGTGTGAAGAACAACGCCGCACGACGCGAAGCTATCAAAGATGGCAAAGCGCGTGTTGGTGATGGCAAAGACGTTGCACACAAGAAGTCACTGGAGAACGGTGGCGGTAATCACAAATCAAATGTGGCTGTGCAAGATAGATCAACCAACAGAGGATGGAGGAAAGGGAGCGGCTCCTATAACCCTGACAAGTAATGCAGATTCACAAAGAAAAAAAGGCGGTCATCCTCCGCTTAAAAAATCCAAGTCGGGTGACAACAGTTATACCGACAGCTATCGAAGTAGACCACAAAGGACAACGGCTTGTAGCCGTTCCACACCGCCCCGACGAAACTCGGGTGTTAAGAAACTTAGGCTTTGAGATTCCTGATCCCATGCCTATGCACTATGCGTTTCCTAAAGTCAGCGGCAAGCATGAACCGTTTGCTGCACAGCGGGAGACTGCATCGTTTTTATCCATGCACAGTAGGGCGTTTTGCTTAAACGGTATGGGCACTGGCAAGACCAACAGCGCACTGTGGGCGTATGACTACATGCGTCGCACAAAGATCGTTAACAAGGTTTTGATTGTGTGCCCACTGTCAACAATGGAACGCACATGGGCTGACTCTGTGTTCAACACCTTTCCGCATCTCGATGCGGTAGTATTACACGGAACACGCGACAAGCGCTTGAAACTCTTGAAGGAAGACGTTCACATTTACATCATCAACATCGATGGCTTGACCACGATCAAAGACGAACTTGCCAAGCGACCTGACATTGATCTGATCGTTGTGGATGAGCTAGCCCTTGCACGGAACTCAAGCACCGAGCGATGGAAGACATTGAACACAATCTGCAACAGACAATCTGTTCGCCGAGTCTGGGGTATGACAGGATCACCAACACCCAATGCACCAACAGATGCGTGGGCACAGTGCAAACTGATTACACCTGACAACACAAGTGTGCCTAAATACTTCGGTGCGTTTCGTGATCGTGTAATGCGACAGTTGACACAGTTCAAGTGGGCAGCGAGGCCCGAGGCTAACGACGTGATCTATCAGATGATGCAGCCAGCCATTCGGTTTTCGCTTGACGACTGTACTGACTTGCCCGAGCAGATGTTCATCACACGAGAAGTTGAGATGACACCCGAGCAGAAGAAGGCTTACAAGGACATGCTGTCTAAGCTAACAGCAGAGTACGCCGGCGGTCAAATCTTGGCTGTGAACGAAGCGATCAAAGCAAACAAGCTAATTCAAATAGCCTGTGGTGTCGCGTATGGGACAGACGGGGTGGAGGTAGTTATCCCATCTAAGCCTAGAATAGATGTACTCAAAGAAATCATTGAAGAGTCTGAAGGCAAAGTAATTGTGTTTGTGCCACTGACTGGCGCTCTTGAACATGTAGCCGCAGAGCTACGCAAGGACTGGTCTGTGGAAATTGTCCATGGCGGCACTAGCAAGAACGAACGCGATCAGATTTTTTCAAACTTTCAACGAGGGTTTGACCCGAGAGTATTGGTGGCAAATGCAGCTACCATGTCACACGGGCTAACGCTAACGGCTGCAACTACCATCGTATGGTACGCACCGGTGCATAGCAATGAGATTTACGAACAGGCTTGCGCTAGGGTTAGACGCCCCGGCCAAACTAAAACCACTGTGATTGTGCATATCGCAGGCACAGACGTCGAAAGACGAGTTTACAAACGGCTGCAGGACAAACAGTCTATGCAGGGATTGCTACTTGAAATGATGAAAGACCAACCGGAATAGGAGGCTCTATCGAATACCGAACCCATACCCCATTCAACCACAAACAAAGGATACAAAATGAAACTCTCAGATGCAGTCAGCCTGTACATAAAAATGCGGGACAAGAAAGCACAGATGAAAGCAGAGTTTGATGCCAGTGTCGCTCCTCTAAACGAGAAGATGGAAAAGCTAGAAGCCAAGCTGCTAGACGTTTTCAACAAGACCGGCATGGACTCAGTCAAGACCGAATTCGGCACAGCGTATACCACGACTCGCGTCACTGCAAGCGTGGCAGATCGAGATATTTTTATGACCCATGTCAGGGAAAACGATGACTGGGCGCTGTTGGAAGTTCGTGCTTCTAAATCTGCTGTTGAACAGTACCGTGAAAACAACAATGACTTACCCCCGGGGATATCTATGCGTGAAGAACGTGTAGTAAATGTCCGCCGTTCGTCGTAAACTCTTTCCCCCAACCACTGAAAAAACCATGAATATCATTCCATTTGACTCCGGCTCCGGCTTGCCTTCATTCCTGAAAAAAGTTGACGTTGCTGCATTGAATGCAGACCTGACCGCACACGCTGGCGGTGGCTTCCCCGTAATCTCCATCAAGGGCAAAGTGTTTGCAGTTGTCCGCGACGGTGAGCGCGAGTTGCAGATGAACCCTAAAGACCCTGACAGCGCAGCTACCAGCCTGAACGTGGTGTTGTTAAAAGTCAACAAGGGCACAAGCAAGGTCTTCTACCTCAAGGGCTACGACAAAGACTCAAGCGAAGGTCAAAAGCCTGACTGCTATTCCAACGATGGCGTCGAGCCTGCAGCCGATGCTCAGAACAAGCAAGCTAAGAAGTGCGCAACCTGTGCCCACAACCAGTGGGGCTCTCGTATCAGCGAGCGCGGTGCTACCAAGGGTAAGGCTTGTGCAGACGCCGTTCGTATGGCTGTAGCCCCAGCTGGCCAGCTTAACGACGCTATGCTGTTGCGTATTCCTCCTGCGTCTATCAAGGCGATTGGTGAGTACGGTCAGATGTTGGCTAAGCGCGGTGTTGGCTACAACATGGTTGTTACCAAAGTAGGCTTTGACTTGCAGGCCGAGTCACCCAAGCTGACATTCACACCAGTTGGATTGCTCGATGACGACGGCTTTGCCGAAGTTCAAGAGATTTCCCAGTCAGACATTGTTGCCAGCATCCTTGGCAGCAACCCCGCACCCGTGGAGTACACCCCTGCTGTAGAAGCCGAGGAAGCTCCCGCCCCGAAAGCTGCACCGAAGGAAGAAGCCCCTGCTCCCAAAGCCGAGGCTAAACCAAAAGCTGCGGCCAAGCCTAAGCCTGCTCCCGCTCCAGTTGAGGACGATCTCGACCTCGATCTCGACGGTATCAGCTTCGACGACTAAGCAACTCAACGGGGCTTCGGCCCCAACTTCTCCCCCACTAACTAGGAAATCAAATGAACTACTCAATCAAATTGGAAATGAACCTCGACGCTAACGCACTGCAAGTGTTGCTCCGTACTTTGGACGCTGGCCCTCACGGTCTGATGCGCGGCATGATCGACAACATCATTCAACAAGCCCAAGCTCAAGAGAACGAAGCACGAGCCAAGGCTGAAGCTGCACCCACAGACGTAGTTGACGGCATGCCTGTCAGCCCACTGCCCAACTAAACGACGATTGATTCAATCGGGGAGCCCGTGCGCGGGCTTTCTTTCGTTTAACTGGAGTAGTCATGAGTTGCAAAAATACAACAGCCGGAGGTTACGATGGATGCTCTTGAGTTCCTCCGCACAATCCTGCCCGAATACGGCATCCACTACCTGACGCTCTTTACCAAAGACGTCAATTCAAAAACCAACAAGCCTTACACATTCCACAAGTACTACCTAAGCTTGGAGGACATGGCTGCCGAGATTCCACGTTGGGAGAACGATCCCAAGTTCGTGGCGACGTATCACGCCTGCGCGTCGTATCTAAAACCGTACATTGAAGTTGAGAAAGACGGCGAGACTCGTAAGAAGTATCGCGTCGAAGAGAACTGGGACTGCGCGAAATCCTTTTGGATTGACATCGACTGCGGTCAAAAGAAACACGAAGCTGGGCAGGGCTATCTGACTAAGATGGATGGCACGAAAGCCATTGTTGCCTTTGCCAAGAAAGTTGGCTTACCCCGTCCGATGATTGTGGATTCCGGCAACGGTATCCATACCTACTGGCCGTTGACCAAAGACATTCCTCACGCCAAATGGGTTGTGGTCGCTAGGTGGCTTAAGTCATGCCTAGCGCACGAGGGTGTCCTAGCAGATTCGTCACGCACTGCTGATTTTGCAAGCATCTTGCGCCCTGTTGGGTCAGCAAACCGTAAGGGTGATGCCAAGGATGTGAAGGTAATCGCAACCTGCGAGCCTATCGAGCCGGCTGTATTTGCCCAAACACTACAAGCTTTCGTGGCTGACAACGACGTCAAGCTCATCAAGGAATCTGTTAAGAAGACTTACAACGCTGATCTCAATTCCGACCTGACCGCTCACCTAACTCAGTACCCTGATGTACCAGTCAGCGCTGATGAACTAGCTAATAAATGCCAGCAAGCTCGTAAGATGCGCGATACTAAAGGCGATCTTGGATACGAGCCTTGGCGTGGTGTCATTGGTTTATTAACATATTGCGAGAACGGTCGCACCTTGGCTGAAGAGTGGAGCGCTAACCGCGAAGCTACTGACCATGAGCAAACTGACTGGCAGAACAAATACGATACGTGGGATGCTGGCCCAACACTTTGTTCTCACTTTGAACAGCACGACAGTGCGGGGTGCGTAGGCTGTGAGTTCAAAGGCAAGATCAACACACCATTAGTATTGGGGAGGGTAATCCCTATAGTTGAAGAATCTACTGCCGAAGTTGTAACAGACGAAGGCGCTGTGGAAGAAGCCCCGATACCTGCTTTGCCGTATGGTTATGTGTGGGATGGTAAATTGCTTAGTCGCCTCCTCCCGGACAAGGAGGGCGTGTTGCAGGCTCTGCCATTCTGTGAGAACTTGTTCTACCCTACAAGCAGAATCCGTGGCGAGGACGGCACATTCAGATATGGCATGCGCTTCCACTTGCCCGACAAGCGTGTCCGTGACTTTGACATCTTAGGTGAATCAGTTGCTTCGTCGACAGACTTACTGCGGGCTTTGGCTCGGTATGAGTTGACTAAGAGTAACCACAAAAACGCAGGAGACCACATGTCTGCATACTTGCTTGACCAGTTGCAAGCACTGAAGCGACGTATTTCTGAGACCAATACCCTGACAACCTTTGGTTGGCGGGATAAACATAAAGCATTCTTGCTTGGCGACAAACTGTACACCAAGGGAGCTGAACCGGCTGAAGTATTAATTGGCGGAAACGCTAAGGTCAAGGCAAACACGTTTACCCCTAACAACGGATCCCTCGAAGGCTACGCCGAAGCCCTGAACTTCCTGTACAACAGAGAAGGCGCAACACACTGGCAGTACACCATATGCGCAGGCTGGGGCTCGTTACTGGCTCACCACTGTGAAGATACATACAAGGGTCTAATCTTGGCCTTGCAGGGCGGAGAAACTGCTCGCGGTAAAACAACGGTCTGCCATGCTGCACTTGCGGCGTTTGGCAATCCTGAGAAGCTGACTCTGAATTCCAAGGATGGCTTTACAACGAATGCTCTGTGGGCGACGCTCGGTGTGTTTAATAACATTCCGGTGCTTGCTGATGAGATGACAAGTATTGACCCAGCCATCTTCAGTGATGTGGCTTACGGCGTATCAAACGGCAAAGAGAAATCTCGCATGACATCCCGCAATGGAACCGTCGTGTTTGCGCAATCTGCTGAATGGCGACTCAATGTGTATGTCACTGGTAACAAGGACTTCCATGGAACACTGGCGGCCCATCAAGCCAACTCGCAGGCAGAAGCAGTTCGCCTAATCCAAGTCAACATCGATCGATACCCTCCATTGATATTGGCTGATCGCTCTGAGTACCCTGAAGGTAAAGAGGGAGACACCGCTTGGAACGCAGCTTCTGCTCTTGTAGCAGCTGAGCATATTAAAAACATGACGCAGAACAGCGGGCATGCGGGCGCTGCCATCATCAAGTACATCCTAGACAACGAGGCATCTGTTGCCAAAGCAATGTCGGACATGCTGATTCGCTTTACTCAAGTGCTTCCAAATCCGAAGTATCGGTTTTACCGTGCTCACAGCGCATGTACGATCGTTGCTGCTCAGATTGCAAAGAAGTTAGGCATCATCGAGTTTGACGTCAAAGAGCTGTATGCATTTACAGTTAACTTGATCGTTGAGTTGGCTGACTCTGTCATGGAAACAAACGCCATTTCTTCAGACGATGCTTTCTCTCGTATGGTCAGTCACTTAGGCCCACGGATCATTACAACCACAGAGTACCGAGACAAGCGCGATGGTCGAGGCCCAGAGAGTCCACGCATCCGTATCATGGGTGATGTGGCGGGGCGGTACGTGATTGGCTCAGCAAACCACAAAGAACACGCCGGCCATTTGATGCTGTCGCAAAAAGAAGTTCGCGACTGGTGTATGAAGAACCGACTAGACTACCCAGCGCTGATAGCATCCTTGCAGAAGGAGGGCGCATTGGTGAAGCAGGGTGAGAAGTTTACGCTGACTCGCGGTACAGACTACCCGATGGTGCAGCAGCGATGCATTATTGTAGACACGCTGAAGCTGGACAAGGACTCAGTAGCCCCTGCATTAACCCTAGTCTCTAATCAATTTGACGGAGACGCAGTTGGGGATGTATGATCGCCACGCTGGTTGCCATGACTAGCTCCTTTTCGTGGTTGAAAAGACGAACCCCCGGCGTAACAACCGGGGGTTTTTTTACTTCTTGCCTTTGGCTAAGCACTTGCCAACGGCTGCGCACTTACCGGGCATCTTGCAGCCAGCGCATGGTTTAAAAGGTGCAGATTTTTTACCTGCGGGTTTGGCGGGGGCCATCATCATTTTCTTGCCGTACATAATAATCTCCAATCAAGGGTTAACGAAAGTTCGCGGTTTTTGCAGCAATCTTTTTGGGTTGAGCTACAAACTGTTTGCCTTGCGCTTTACCTGCACGCTTGGCCCGTGTCGTTGCTGCGTACTCAGCAGGACTCAATGATTTTATAGCAG
>Ga0247723_1001616_pt1 | contig 12898 bp, 16 predicted proteins | sample MSEWelMarce5H_FC_FD_189079 | JGI IMG/M metagenome (GOLD analysis project Ga0247723, IMG submission 189079) | Subsurface sediment microbial communities from gas well in West Virginia, United States - MSEEL Well Study Marcellus 5H_FC | ecosystem: Environmental > Terrestrial > Deep subsurface >...
CCAAAATCTGGGGGTAGTATAAATGGTAATTTAATTATTGATGGTAATTTAACAGTATCAGGATCAACTACTTATTTAAATGTTAATGAACTTAATATAGAAGATAATTTAATAGTTTTGAATTATGGAGTTTCTGGATCCCCCTCACTTTCTGCGGGCATAGAAATAGAAAGAGGAACTAGTCCAAATGTTTCTATTCAATGGAATGAATCAAATGATAGATGGGAATTTACAAAAGATGGAAGTACGTTTAAAGAACTTGGCAGTGGTGCCGTTCTATACCAGTCTGCAAGCCCAAATGCGGTTGCTTTAGGCCTAGAGGTAGGATCTGTATGGATTGACTCAGATGGTGTCGTAGAAGAGGCTGTAGCGGTTAATCATATACATGCACAATATCTATCTACAAGCACAGCATCAGGTCTTTATTTAACAAAAACAAATGCCAGTGCTACATATGCAACAATAACAAGTTTAAATAATATAGACTTAACTAGTACTATAAATACGGCTTCTGCAGCAGCATATGGCTCTGCTAGTGCCTATACTAATCAACAAATAGCAAATATAGATTTAACTCCATATCAAACTATTACAAATGCTTCTGTAGTATACTTGTCACAGGCATCTGCATCATCAACATATGCAACACAAGCACAGTTGTCAACAATAGACGCAGATAATTTACCTGATATATTTTTAATGATGGGAGGATAATATGGCAAAAACATATAAAGTTATGGCACAATCATCTCCTGCTGCTAATACCGATACAAGTCTATATACAGTTCCAAACTCTACTCAATCTGTTATATCTACTATGACAGTTTGTAATCGTGGTACAAGTGCTGCAACCTATAGAATTGCAGTAAGGCCAAATGGAGAGACGTTGGCTGATAAACACTATATTGCATATAACGCATCAGTTCCAGCAAACGATACAATAACATTAACATTAGGATTAACTGCAGATAGTACAGACATTATTACAGTTTACTCTTCTAGTGCTTCTGTAAGTTTTGGAGTATTTGGAAGTGAGATTGTTTAGTGTCAATTAGAAAACTTAGCAATAATAATCTTCGTGGACAGTCATATAAATCACTACAAGCAGCAAGTAATGCTTTTGTTGCAACTGGTGGAACAATAACACAAACTGGTGGATATACCATTCATACATTTACAGGAACTGGATCCTTTGAAGTTCTTGCAGGCTCAAGTTTATGTGAATATTTAGTTGTTGCTGGTGGTGGAGGTGGTGGTAATGGTGTTTACGGTAACTCTACTGGCGGTGGCGGTGGTGCTGGAGGCATGTTAACTGGTAGCATAACTGTGGGTATTGGAACTTATGCAGCAACAGTTGGTTCTGCTGGAGGGGCAAGGTCTTCAGGTACAGATAGTTCTTGGAATGGATATTCAGCAACAGGTGGTGGTTATGGTGGTAACGGAAATCGTGAAACTGGAGGATCGGGAGGATCTGGAGGTGGTGGAGGTGGTGCTTACGGTGGAGGTGGTTCAGGTGGCGGTTCTGGTATATCAGGTCAAGGCTCTGCAGGTGGTGGAGGAGTATGCTGTGTTGGCGATAATAACTATTCTGGTGGTGGCGGCGGTAAAGGTGGTAATGGCTCTGCTGGTCAAGGTGGTGCAGGTGGTCCAGGCCAAGCATCATCAATTACTGGTACATCTGTAACTTATGCTGCTGGTGGTGGAGGAGGAACGTCTCGTAGTGGTGGAGGCAATCAACCAAATACTGGAAATGGTGGCCTTGGTTCAACTTTAGGCGGCGGCGGAGGTACTGGTGGATCTGGAATTGTTGTAATTAGATATTTATCATAATATAAAATATAAACTACTAAAATAAAAATAAAATATTATATATAAAAACTTATATGTAATCATAAATGATATAATCAATGTATGTCATTAAAACCAATGTATGTGTGGGATGGCACATCCTGGGTTCAGGTTGGTGATGCATCCACACCTCAAACAACAATAGATATTGCACAAAGTGCACCAGAAGGTCCTATTACTGGAAGCATTTGGTATGATGATGATGCTGGCGGACTATTTGTATATGATGGATCATATTGGGTAAATATATCAGGTCCTCAAGGTCCAGCAGGAGCAAGCGTAGATTTTAGTCTATATGCAACAACTAATTATGTTGATACCCAAATTTCTAATTTTAATTCTGAAACATTTTTAATAAAATCAGAAGCATATACGGCAGTTTCTGGTGACGTTGTTTTTGTTAATACTGCTTCTGGAGCATATACAATTACATTGCCAATATCTGCTATTTTAGGGGACAAAGTAAAGATTATAGATTTATCAAATAATGCAATAGTAAACAATATAACTGTGGGTAGAAATGGTAATAAGATTGATGGACTATCTTCTAACTTTACTATAGATATCAATAATGCTGCAGTAGAATTTATATATACAAATGCTACATATGGATGGAGGGCTATAAATGGCTAATTTAAGCGATAATTTAAAAAATACCCTGCCATTTGAAAAAAAGACTAGCATTGCTACTATTACTTCAAATCATAATGCATCTGATAATGAGACTATATTTGTTAATACCGCTTCAGGTGCATATACAGTAACTCTTCCATCATCACCAGTTCAGGGTAGCAAAATAAAAATTCTTGATATTGCATCAAATGCTACTACAAATAATATTACAATTCTTGGAAATGGAAATCTAGTAGGTGCTTCAAGTGCTTATAAAATATCTGTTGTTGACAGCAGTTTAGATTTATTGTTTATAAATAATACAAAAGGATGGTTAATTGAAAATAGTTATATTCCAATTGATCTACCTGGAAAACCAACATCTGCTTCAGTAGTTAATGTTGGCACTAGTCGTGAATATAATAATGGTGCAGCAACAGTTTATTTTACAGCCCCAGAATCTGGAGATATCCCAGATTATTACGAAGTTGTTTCGTCACCTAGTGCAATAAGTGCAAGTGGAGGATTTTCACCCATCACAATAAATGGACTTCAATCAAACACTCAATATTCATTTGCAATAAGATCTAAAAATGCTGCTGGATATTCTGCCTTTTCTACATCCTCAAATACCATAACGGCAACAACTGTTCCAGCAGCACCAACAGTTTCTACAATAACTCCATGGTTTGAAAGTGCTAGCGTTGCATTTTCAGCAAATCAAACTGGTGGAAGTTCTATAACTCAATACACTGCTACATCAAATCCTGGAAATATATCAGCAAGTGGGGCATCTTCTCCAATAAATGTAACTGGATTAACCGCTGGAACGTCTTATCTATTTACAGTAACGGCTGCTAATCAAAATGGTACTTCAATTTCCTCTGTTCAATCTGCTTCCGCAGTTCCTTTTAATTCAACTGGTGGAAATACAGTTACAACTTCTGGTGGATATAGAACTCATATATTTACATCAAGCGGAACTTTTACATTTACTGGCACAACAAGAACGGCACAATATCTATGTATTGCTGGTGGTGGAGGTGGAGGAACTGGATCATATGGCGGTGGCGGTGGTGCTGGAGGATTTTTAGAAAACCTTTCATATCAACTAAGTTCTGGAACATATGTTGTTACCGTTGGAGCAGGAGCAGGTGCTAATGCTAATGGTGGAGACTCTTCTATTGCAACTATAGTAACTTCTACTGGTGGAGGTAGAGGTGCTGTATATGCAGGACAGGGTGCAACTAGTGGAGGTTCTGGTGGTGGTGGTGCACGTGACTCAAGTGGTGGTGCTGCTGGTATTGCTGGTCAAGGTTATGGTGGTGGTGGAAACGTTTACTTAGCAAACGCTGCAGGTGGAGGTGGAGGTGCTGGAGGTGCTGGTCAAACTGGAGGTGGTAACTCAAGTGGTGCTGGTGGAGTTGGAGCATATTCTAGTTTAAGTGGAACTAATACATATTATGCTACTGGTGGCAATGGTGGAAATACTGGAGCGTCTCTTGGACAAAATACTGGTGCAGGTGGTGGAGGAAATAACTCTGGCATGAACGGTATAGTAATTATTCGTTATGCAATATAATTTTTCACAATGCTATAATAAAATAAGGTGATTTAGTTGTCAATTTTTCCATTAAGTGCGTCCGCAGGACAGCAATTTACTACATCTTCTAATATTACATATATTTTTAATGGAGAATCTTGGATAGTAATATCAACAAAAGGAATTTTAACTTGTACTTCTTCTACCCGCCCAGGTTCACCAACTGAAGGGCAATTAATATTTGAAACTGATACTGATCAAGTATTAGTATGGAACGGAACAGAGTGGGCTGAAATCAGTGGTGGTGGAGGAACTGTATTATTTCAAGATACACAACCAGATATATCAGAACTTGAACCAGGTGCATTGTGGGTAGACAGTAACGAAGACGTAGGCACAGGCCTTGACATTCAAACATTCTTAAGATGGTCTAAAACATTATCAGCATCTACTTCAACAATTTCGGGGTATGACAATAATAATTTAAATCTTCTATATACCCCTGGATTTGAACAAGTATATATAAATGGAACTTTGATAAATAGATTAATTGACTATACCGCTTCAAATGGGACAAGCGTTGTTTTAACTGAGCCAGCATTTTCGGGGGATTTAATAGAAATTCATGCCTTTGAATCTTTTGGAATTGCAGATGTATATACAAAGAATGAAAGTGATAATAAGTATTTTCTAAATGCAGCAAGTAGTCAATTTTTGACAAATTCTGCAAGTGCTAATTTTGAACCAAATATTGCATATGTTTCAGCATCTCCATCAGCACCAACTGCTGGCACTCTATGGATAGACTCTACAAATTCTGCTGCACCTGCATTAAAAGTGTATAATGGAACTACATGGATTGCTGTATCTGGAGCGTCAGAAGCAGGACTCCATCCATTCTTTCAGGCAGGTATATAAATGGCAAATAATTATAAATCACCAGTTCAGGTTGAACCAGCAGCCAATACTTACACAACTCTTTATACAACGCCAGCAGATACTCAAGCAATATTTTCTGCTATTAATGTTTGTAATACAGCATCTACTGCTGCAACATTTAGAATTGCATTTAGACCAGGTGGTGAGGCAATAGCAGATAAGCATCATATTATTTATGATGCAACAATTGCTGGTAATGATACCTATATGATTAATCAAGGTATGTCTATGGGTGCTACGGATGTGTTATCAGTTTTTGCTTCTACCGCCAGCGTATGTTTTGTAGGATTTTACGCTGAGGTGACTGCATAAATGGGAATAAGTTCAGCAAGAGCAACTACATTAAAAAGCCAAGAAGCAATTACTTTTGAATGCCAAGGTGGAACGATATCTGATGTTGGTGTTTATAGAGTTCATATTTTTCAAGGATCTTCTTCATTTACAGTAATTAAAGGAACTAAATCAATAGAATATTTAATGATTGCTGGAGGTGGTGCTGGAGGTGGAGGTGGATCAACTGATACCGCAGGTGGTGGAGGCGGTGCTGGTGGTGTTTTACAGGGAACAATGGTGTTATCAACAGGAACCTATCCAGTAGTTGTAGGATCTGGAGGAGCAGGTCAACCAGGACTTAGTGGAGTTGGTTTAAATGGTCAAAATACAACATTTAATGCATTAACCTCAATTGGGGGAGGTGGTGGTGGAGCATATGGCACACTTCCTGGAAGTGGAGGATCTGGTGGAGGCGGATCAGAGTCTGCTGGAAGCACTGGGGCAGGATTAGGAACATCTGGACAAGGAAATAATGGTGGAAGTGGAGTTGGATATAATAGTACTGCTGGAAACGCTGGTGGAGGTGGTGGAGGTGCTGGATCAGCAGGATCTATAGGAAACTCTGGTGCAGAAATTGGTGGTACTGGCGGAATAGGAATAACTTCCGCAATAACTGGTTCAAATGTAAATTATGCTGGTGGAGGATCTGGAGGTTCTTTGCAAGCATCACCAGCAAATAGTTTTGGAGGAGGAAATTCTCCAGGAGGTTCTTCAAATGGCCTTCCTGGAAGTTCTTTTACAGGAGGTGGCGGTGGAGGTGGAAATATCAATTCAAATGATGGATCTACCAGTGGTGGTCAAGGTGGTAGCGGAATAGTGATTATAAGATATATAAAATAAAAAGGGGTATAAATAAAAATTGTCTAGAGCAAGAGAAGTATCAAAAGTAATTTCTACCGTTGAAAATTTAGATGCTGTTGCGTATTCAAGTGCTTCACCATCAAATCCAGATGCTGGAGATCTTTGGATTGATTCAGATAATGATTTATTTTATGTTTGGAATGGAAGTGTGTGGGCTTCTACCATGAACCAGTCTCCTTTTATATCTAGCATAGGTCCAAGTACAATAAATAATCAATCTGGAAACAATATAGGTGTAAATGGAAATTATTTTGAATCAGGGTGTTATGTAGTTTTTATAGGTACAGATAATTCAGAATACTCTGCTACTGCCACACAATTTTATAATTCATCTTCAGTTATTGCAGTTGCTCCGTCATTAGCAGCATCATATTCTCCATATGATGTAAAAATAGTAAATCCTGGAGGAAATTTTGCAGTATCATCTAATTCTTTAGCAATAGGAAGTCCATATTGGAATACCGCAACTGGAAATATTTCAACAATAAACGATAGATATGGAAGTTATTCAAGTGTGGCAACAATATCAGCAAGTGATCCAAACTCAGATACAGTAACTTACTCTGCTAGTGGGCTACCCTCTGGAATGACAATAAATTCTAACACTGGAGTGATATCTGGAGATCCAGCAGATGTGTCAACTTCAACTACTTATACATTTACAGCAACAGCAAGTGATCCAAGTAATAATACAGTAAATCGTAATTTTAATATTATAATAAATCCTACAAATGATGGCTCTTCTTCAACAAGGGCTGCTATAAGTGCAACAGATATTTTTAATTTAGGAATAACAACTAATGGAAATTATTGGATAAAAGGAAGTGGCTCTACTCCATATCAAATGTATTGTATATTGGATTCAACTATAAAAGGTGGAAAATGGATGAGAACAACTAGTATTTTAAGAAACCATGACTCTGGTGGTCAAAATTGGTATACATATGCAACTGGGTCTGATTATACATTATCAAATACATCTTCTACTTTTAATGTTCCACCATCAATTTTTGGAAATCAATATGGAAATGATTTAACGGCCATGTTTAGAGTGGTTGGTGGTGCTGGTGCAGCATCAACTCCTGGAACTATGATGGGTGCTATTTATAAAGGTGGAAATTTATCATTTGCATTTAATGACACTCTAGCATCTGGAGATATGACAAATACATCTGGATTTACATATTCAACAGATGGTGTAAATTTTACTCCCTATACAACAACTGCTATGACACACGCAAATGGAGCATGGAATATAGTCATGGCACACAATGGAGCGTCTGGAACTGTTGGTAACTATGCAACAAGTAATCAAACATCTGGATTTATATTGCACGCTGCAGCATCAGGTAATGATGCCAGTAGATTGTATGGATTTCTAGAAGGAGTAGGCTTGCAATCAGATTCATCAAACTGGACACGGTTTGAAATATATATAAGAAAAGATTAGGAGTGTATAATTAAATTATGGCATCAGCATCAATACTAAACACAGGCAAAGCAATGTATGCTTGGAATGGTACAAATTGGCTTCCTTTAAATTCACAAAATAATCTTATTAATTCCACAAGATGGCAAAAAATTGCCACAGGTGGAGAAACAACATTATCTGGATATGATGATAATGGTCTTAATCTTTCTTATTCTCCAGGATATGAACAAGTATTTTTAAATGGAATTTTATTGGTTAGAAATTCTGACTATACCGCCTCAAATGGCACAACGATCACAGGACTTGCCTCAATTGGGGCGGGTAGCATAATTGAAATTATTTCTTTAAAATCTCTTTCTATTGCAAATGTATATACTCAAGAACAAAGTGATGCTAGATATTTATCTACTAGTGCTAGTGCAAATTTTGAAAGAGATATTGTATATTCTTCAACTACCCCGACCTCTCCGTTGCTAGGACAGTTATGGGTTGATACAACGACTCCTGCTACTCCAATATTAAAAGTGTATAATGGTAATGAGTGGATAGTAATGTCAGGTGCAGGCGGTGGTGGGGGATTAAAGACTCACTTCTTACTTATGGGGGCTTAAATGGCTACAGAAACGATTAAAACACCTTCTTATGTTAATCCATCAGCCAACACGCTTACAACTCTTTATACAGTTCCTGCTTCTACACAGGCTGTTGTTTCAACAATAAATGTTTGCAATACAGCATCTACAGATGCAACTTATCGGATTGCAGTAACATCTGGAGGTTCTCCAGTTTTAGGAAACTATATTGTTTATGGTGCAACTATTGCAGGTAATGAAACCGTAGCATTTACTCAAGGTATAACTATGGATGCAGGTGACATTTTGGCGGTATTTACAAATAGTGCATCAATAGCATTTAATGCTTTCAAAATGGAGATTGCATAATGGCAATTAATAGTAGTAATACTAAGTTTGTAAATGGAAAATCTTTAACTTATTCACAAATTCAATCTTTAGTTTCTTTAGGACTTACTAGTTCAGAAATAAATACACAAGTATCTCAGGGTAAAAATTATAATGAAATTGTTTCATATTCTGGAACAAGAATAAAGGCTACTGGAGGAAGTGTTTCTTATTCTGATGGATACACATATCATAGATTTATAGGTAGTGGAACTTTTATTGCAAATATTCAAGTATCTGCTGATGTTTTAGTTGTAGCAGGTGGTGGAGGTGCTGGAACTTCTAATGGTGCTGCAGGTGCTGGTGCAGGAGGAGTTGTTTATCAACAAACTTTAACATTGCCTGCAAATTCATATACAGCAACTGTGGGTTCTGGAGGGCAAACAAGTAGTAATAGTGGAACACAAGGTGGTGATGGTCAAAATTCTTCATTTTATTCAATAACTGCAATAGGTGGTGGTGGAAGTGGCAGTGAAGGAAGTAGTGCTATTAACAATGGAAGACCAGGAGGGTCAGGTGGTGGTTCCGTTAGAGGTAATCAATATAACGGAGGTGCTGGCACAGTTGGTCAAGGTTATGCTGGTGGAGCAAATAGAAACGATGGATCACCTCATTATGCTGGAGGTGGAGGTGGTGGTGCATCTGCTGTTGGTCAAGATGGTGGTCCTTCTGGTGGAGGTGTTGGTGGTGCTGGACGGTTAGTTTTTGGATCATATTATGGTGGTGGAGGTGGTGCTGGATATTATAATAATGGATCTGGTCAAACAACTGGTGCTGCTGGAGGAGTTGGTGGAGGCGGAACTGGAGGAATTAGTCCTGCTGAAGGTAGAAACGGAGTAGCAAATACTGGTGGCGGTGGTGGGGGAGATGGTAGAACAAATATTGCTGGTGGCAACGGTGGTAGTGGAATAATTATAATAAGGTATCTAACATGAGTAAAGCCAGAGATCTAGCAGATCAAGTATCTAATTTAATATCAATATCAAGCGGTGGAAGTAATTTTATTACCCCTCAAATTTTAAGTGCATCATTATCAAATATAGATCTAAGTTTATATGCAACCAATGCACAGTTAAGTGCAAGTGTTGCAAATATTGATGTTACATCATCTTTAGACTCAAGAATTTTTATATCATCTGCCTCTCCTACATCTGGAAATACAAATGGAAGAATATGGATTGATCCTAGCACAGCATCATCTCCAGTAGTTTCTATTTATGGTAGTGGATCATGGAATTCATTTAGACAGGGTAGAGTAAAAGCAATAGGTGGAACAAAATATAATTTTGGTGCATATACAGTACATGCAATAACAGGTTCTGATAATTTTATTGCTTATGAAAATTTAACATGTGATATTTTAGTTGTTGGTGGTGGTGGTGCTGGAGGACCTTCATATGGAGATAATGATACAGGTAAAGGCGGCGGCGGTGCTGGAGGTATATTGTATGGAGCAGCAAGACCAGTAAATGCTGGTACTTATGCTATATCAATAGGAAGTGGCGGTGCTGGAAGAACTAATGGGAATAATACTACTCCTCCTGCTGCCAATAATGGTGGAGACACCATAGCATTTTCTGTTACCGCAAATGGTGGTGGAGGTGGTGGTGGTAGCGATAATCAACAATCACCAAGACAAGGTGGATCTGGTGGTGGAGCAGGTGCTAGAAACAATAGTTCAAATGATACAGCAGCAGTTTCTAATCAAGGAACATTTTCTGGATGGACTAAATATGGAAATAGTGGAGGAAACTCAGCCAATGGAAATTTTGGTGGCGGCGGTGGTGGTGGAGCAGGTGGAAATGGACAAACTTATTCTGGACCTGCAAACGATTCAGTAGGTGGTAATGGTGGAGTGGGAATAGATTTTTCTGCAACATTTGGTGCAACATATGGTGTTTCTGGATGGTTTGGTGGCGGCGGCGGTGGTGGTTCATATGCAACTGGATCTCTCAAAGCACAATCATCAGGAGGAACTGGTGGTGGAGGAAATGGTATTTCAGCAAGAGAATATAGTAGTGGTGGTCAATTTAGTGTTACAAACATAAATGGAACTGCAAATACTGGTGGTGGAGGTGGAGGATCATCAGAAGATGCGGGAATTCGGGTTGGTGCTGGATCTTCTTCAGGTTCAGGCGGTAGTGGAATAGTTTTAATTCGGTACTTAACTTAATAAGATATAATATAAAAGGATATATGAAAACCTGTACAAAATGTAAAATACTTAAGTGTACCTCGGATTTTGGTGCAGAAAAGAGAACTAAAACAGGACTTCAGTCAGCCTGTAAAACCTGTCAAAATAACAGGGGTAAAAAAAGATATTCTCAAATAAAAGAACATGCCAAATCTATGGCTAAAGAATATAGACAAAACAACTACAGTAAAAGAATTGAAATAGAAAGAAAATCAAGGCTAAAAAATAAAGAAAAATATAGGACATCTAGAAGCCAAAGACAAAGTTATAGGAATTATATATTAAATGAAAAAAGATTTTTGATACTACCTAAAGAATTAAGAAAGATATACTCTTCTGAGTGCTTTAAATGCGGTTCTAGGGATAGCCAGAGTTTAGACCATATTATTCCATTAAGTAAGGGTGGTAGGCACTCTATAGGAAATATCATGACTCTTTGTATTAGTTGTAATGCTAGTAAGGGTAGCAAAACTTTGGTACAATGGTTATATCAAGGGAGGTAAAATATGGCACATATGGCAGAAGTAAATGCAGATGGAATTGTTCAAAGAGTAATTGTTGTTGATAATAACGACATGAAAGATGCCGAAGGCAATGAGTCAGAAGCAGTTGGTGCTGCATTCTGTAACACCCTTCTAGGTGGTATTTGGAAACAAACATCTTACAACGGAAACATCCGTAAAAACTATGCAGGAATTGGTTACACATATGATGAAGGCAGAGATGCTTTTATTCCACCAAAACCTTTTAGTAAATGGGTATTAAATGAAGATACCTGTAATTGGGAAGCACCTGTTGCATATCCAGAGGGCGAAGATCGCTACATTTGGAATGACAACAAAGGTGAATGGGAACCATTAGTAGTTTCCGAATAATTCAAAATTGGGGGGTATAAAAATTAATATCCCCCATTTCTTAATGAAGTATAATTAAACTATGGCTGTATATAGAGCAAATAATAGAAGTCTTTTTACAACAAACCCTCGATTTGGCTTTCAAGCCTATGAATATAACAATGTTAATGCAGGACAAAAATATGTAGAAACTGTTTTTACTACCTCTGGAACTTGGACAAGACCTAAGCATGTTCAATATATAGAGTTATTAATGGTTGGAGGTGGAGGAAGTGGAGGTGGTGGTGCTAATGCTTCTAGTGGTAATAGAAAAGGTGGCGGTGGTGGAGGTGGATCAATAGTTTATGGAAAAATGTATGTTGCAAATTTTGATGACTGGAGAGTAGTAGTTGGTGCAGGTGGAAATGGTGGATATGGATCTTCTGATTGTGGTAATTATTTATGGGGACATATTGGAAGACCTACAGTTTTTGGACCATTAAATACATATACTCCAGATGGAACAAATAGTTTTGCGGGATTTGGGATAACTGCTTCAGGTGGAGGTGGCGGTGCTCATCCATGTGGTGGTCAGGGAATATGGTCGTCAACACAAGGTGGATCTGGAACTAGACAATCATCAACTACTGGAGATTTTGGTGGAAATCCAAGTTATGGTGCGTGGGGTAAAGGTGGTGCTGCTGGAAGTGGAGATGATTCATATGGTGGTGGTGGTGGAAGTATGACTAATACTGGATCTGGACAAACTGGTGGAAGTGGTCCAACAATTTGGGGATATTCAAATTTAGGTGCAGGTGGAAATGGTGGTGGATCAGGAGGAAATAATGGTGGATATGGTCGTGGTGGAAATGGAAATCAAAATGGCGGTAGTGGTGGAGATGGCGGTAGCGGATTATGTGTAATTCGTTATTATGTCTAAATGCTATAATCAATAGAGGTGAATAATGGCAACTGATTTACAAGTATTTTATAGAAGTACTGCTGGTAATTTTAATAGCACAAATCCAAATAAAATTCTTATTAATAATATTGTGATATCAAATACTAGTGGATCTCAACAGACATATTCTATATCTATAAATGGAGTTTCTTTAACTACCTCCGCTATTATTCCAGCAAATGATACAGTAGTTTTAGACTTAAAGCAGGTTGTAGATCCAAACCAACAAATAAGTTGCACTGGAACATCTTGTGCTTTTCATTTTTCAGGGGTAGAAATAACCTCTTAGTGATATAATAAAAAGGGTGATTAATAATGGCATTTCCATCAACATATAATATAACCTACTACCGTGGGGATTCATACGAATTTTTAATTAGCCC
>Ga0247723_1001617_pt1 | contig 12888 bp, 10 predicted proteins | sample MSEWelMarce5H_FC_FD_189079 | JGI IMG/M metagenome (GOLD analysis project Ga0247723, IMG submission 189079) | Subsurface sediment microbial communities from gas well in West Virginia, United States - MSEEL Well Study Marcellus 5H_FC | ecosystem: Environmental > Terrestrial > Deep subsurface >...
CTTATATATATATATGTCTCTGGTTGTTCTAATTACATTTGATAAAAAACCCAGCAAAATTGCAAAACGCTTGAGATATTATGATGTTGATTTTGTTGAAATCGATTATGAAGACCTTGAACAATTCTTTAAAACCAATCGCAGACAAATCAAAATTTTTTTAATTTCGGGATCAAAAAAACGCATTTTGAGAGACGGAACTTACGCCTCTATCGACCGCATTTTGAAAATGCCTGTCCCTGTCATTGGAATATGTTACGGTTTTCAATATTTGGCAATGCGCAGTGGCGGCGTTTTAGAAGACGGTGGCGAAACTTCTATGGACAACGCTAATATGGACACGACAGTTAATTTGGGTGGAGAACTTGTGAAAATGAAAATATGGATTAGTCATCACGACAAGGTGTTGAAACTGCCGACTAAAAAGGTTGGCGCGAATGCTGCAATAAAGGCAATATGGAGCATTGATTTAATGATGGATAATATGATTTATATGGCGCACACAGACAAGTGGATTGGATACCAATTTCATCCGGAGTTTAAGAAAAAAAGTTTTGATGAATTTATTTTGCCGTTTGTCAAATGAAAAAGGGAGTTCATAGAAGGAGGGGTCCTGGGGAACCATGGGTTCCCCAGGGAAGAGATGTGAGTGAAAAAGTGAAACCCAAAAGAGTGTTATAAAGAAATTATGGATTGACAGCAACATAAAAATTTTTTTGTACACGCAACAAAAAAAATCCGACCCAAAAAACAAAAATCATGTTTGGTAGGTTTATGATAAAGAATGAAGCAATGCGGCGGACATTTTAAAAACAACCACAATCATCCTGTTTGAAAAGACCTCGGATAGAGGTTACACAAAACCATTGAAATAGGGTATTCTGGGATTATTAATTCATCCTGTTTTAAAAAACCTCCGATAGAGGTTACACAAAACCATTGAAATGGGGTATATTCATCCTCTATCGCTCCCTTTTAAAAACAACCACAATCATCCTGTTTGACCTGGGCGCCTCCGGCGCCCATTGAAATGGGGTATATTCATCCTCTATCGCTCCCTTTTAAAAACAACCACAATCATCCTGTTTGACCAGGGCGCCGGAGGCGCCCATTGAAACATGGTATATTCATCCTCTATCGCCCCTTTTTTAAAACCATAATCATCCTCTATCGCCCCCTTTTAAAAATCTAATATTCATCCTCTATCGCCCCTTTTTTAAAACCATAATCATCCTGTTTGAAACATGCATCTTGGCAATTAAACCGATGAACATTTAAAACGGGAGAACAATCGCAGATTGTTCCACGTGTAACTGCCTTTGGCAGTTATTCACGCTTTGCGTGCCTTATTAAATGGTTATCGGTCACGAACCTAGAAGAAAAAACGGCACAAAGTGCCGTTTTAATTCTTCGACGGTTTAAACTTAATCGATTTTTCAACTTAACTCATTTCTTATTATGTCACTCAATTCTCATTATGTCACTCATTTCTCGTTTGCTTGGTTTTGTCCGATTTCAGAGGCGCCCATTGCGCGCGTGCAGAACACAATCATCCTGTATCACACACAATGATGTAAATTAACTGATTTATATCATTCTACTGTTCTTCCTCTATCGGACGAGGATCATAATATTCCTGTTTTGCAACTTCTCAAAAACCTTTCCCAAGAGGATGATAGAGGATGATGATAGAGGATCATAATATTCCTGTTTTACAACCTTTCAAAAACCTTTCCCAAGAGGATGATAGAGGATGATGATAGAGGATCATAATATTCCTGTTTTACAACCTTTCAAAAACCTTTCCCAAGAGGATGGACACATAATCATAAATTCCCTGTTTTACAACCTTTCAAAAACCTTTCCCAAGAGGATGGACACATAATCATAAATTCCCTGTTTTACAACCTTTCAAAAACCTTTCCCAAGAGGATGGACACATAATCATAAATTCCCTGTTTCACAACCTTTCAAAAACCTTTCCCAAGAGGATGGACACATAATCATAAATTCCCTGTTTTACAACCTTTCAAAAACCCTTCACAAGAACATTTCAAAACCAGAACGATAGAGGAATGATGAAAAACTCATTTCTCATTATGTCACTCATTTCTCGTTTGCTTGGAACCCCGGACCTTTCGCAACATCAACACTAACTTAACTATTTTTAACTTAACCTCCGCACAGATTGCCTCCGATGAGATTTCACGGTTACTTCCAACTTTTCACTTAATTTCCTACGGGTGTACCGAGTCAATCTAAAAGGATTTTCCTCGGACTCTAACACATTGCGAATTTTTCTAATACATCGACGTTTGCAATTACCTACACAATCTCTATTGCTGATCTTTGTTAACATACTCATAGCACGACTGTATGAACTGACCTCGGACATGATATACTGTATTACCACATTTTGTCGAGGCAAAATAAATACAAAATCATTCTGTTTCATCAAACCTCTATCGGACCTTTTATCAAACCTATATCGGACCTTTCATCGGACCTTTCATCGGACCTCTTCGTAGGATTTCCTAATATTTTCATCTTAACATCATTCAACTTAACGCCGACCACTCATTTCTCACTTTGTTACTCATTTCTCATTATGTCACTCATTTCTCGTTTGCTCAGAATAGACGTTTTTTGTATAAGGTTTCGATAGAGGCGAGTAAGGGGGTTTCGTAGGAGGCAGGGTCGCACGGTCTGGCGGGCGGTTACAGGGGACATAAGGTTGCTCAGTGCAGAACAAACCCAGAAAACATCTTTACACTCCATTTGAATTTTGAAACGATAGAGGTTCAATCAACACCCTGTAAGCATCCGAAGGTATATCCACCTTCGGTGGATACACGTGGAGCACCGAAGGTGCTCTTTGCGACACTTGCACCTCTGGTGCAAGTTATTAAAACCCAATCAAAGATCGCATCAACACCTGTATTAAAACCCAATCAAAGATCACATCAACACCTGGTATTAAAACCCAATCAAAGAAGACACCAAACCCAGAAAACATCTTTACACTCCATTTGAATTTTGAAACGATAGAGGTTTATAAAATCATCATCAACACCTGTATTAATCCCAATCAAAGAAGACACCAAACCCAGAAAACAACTTTACACTCCATTTGAAAACACATTCGATAGAGGTTCATACAAAACAATCATCAACACCCTGTAAGCATCCTTTGGTAGAACAACCTATGGTTGTTCCACGTGTATTCGCCCGTCGGGCGAATATTTGCTCTTTGCAACACTTGCACCTCTGGCACAAGTTATGAAACAACAAAGCAACAACCCAAGAAACCCTCTGTTCAATCCATTTGAAAATCAAAATGATAGAGATTTTAAAATACCACAATTTTCAATAAACCACAAATTTATTGAAAATAAATTACTCATCCTGTTTCTTATCATCTAAGGGTCCTTCACTCCCTTGGATTTCTAAGGGTCCTCCGGACCCGACAATCCCCTGGACTTCCAAGGTTTCACCAACAGTCTTCTTCAAAAAATGCCCATTGATGTATTTCTGAATGTTGAAATGCGTTATAACAACACCTGCCCTTTGCTCTTCATTGGACGCAACACCCAAAATCTTCCACAAACGCTCATCAGGCAGAATCTGCTGTCTATTCTCCGGGTTCTCCAAACCGTTTGCCTTGATGTATGCGTTCAACCGTTTAGTAATATCCGTGCGCGCAACCAACGAACCCTTCTCAACCTCCATAAACTCGCACATCACATCTGACACAGGAACCGCCACCGCAAACCCGCACGCCTTGCGCTCCTTCTTAGGTTTGTTCGCCTGCTTCTGCTCCTTCTTTACCATCATTTCATACACATGATTCATCTTTTTGACCGACTCGCGATACTTGTCTTGCGCGACCTTCATCTCATTTAGTGATGAATTCACCTCCGCAATACGCTCTGCCATTTTCTTCATGTAGGAATCCATTTCTTATACCCTTGAATATAGGTTTGACTCTATATCCTTTTAGGGGAACCAAGGTTCCCCTATGACCCCTCCTTTTATTTTTACAGGTGTTATCATTTAAGGAGGGGTCCTAGGGGAACGTAGTTCCCCTATAATATATATTGCCACAACCATGTTTGACAAAGTAACAATAAAGGCAATAATATTTCTGTTAGTAATACTTTTAGTAACATGCGTATTAATGGTGCCATCACGCATAGACGGATTTCTTGGAATGCCAAAACTAAATAAAGAACAGTGTAACTTGGAATGTCAAAACGCAAAAATGAAAGCAGAGCACGCAGCAAAAATGGCAGCAACTGTGCCACCCACACAAAAACCCACAATCCAAGCAAAGGCGCAAACGCAAACCCAAAGACCTGCCCAAGTACCCACCCAAAGACCCGCACCAACGCAAACTCAAAGACCCGCACAAACGCAAACTCAAAGACCCACCCAAGCACCTACCCAAAAACCCAAATAGAGGAGAGATCATAAGGGAGGGATCATAAGGGAGGGATCATAAGGGAAGGATCTTAAGGAAACCGTAGGTTTCCTTAATTAGTAAACTGCATACTCTTGCGGGCAGTCATATCTGGCATGATTAATTGGTTTAAATGTCACACTCTTGTAATCCGCGCCAGACCCCGTATACTGTCCGACAAATATTTCGCCATCCTTCGAATAGACCCACTCATCCGCGTCCGGATTCGCAGCAACATCCTGTATTTCTCGCCTCCAACAATGGCGCACAAACCCCTCAGAATCTAAATATTTCTGGAAATCCTCTGGATACATTTTTTGATACACGTGCAACTGTTCGTGCATCAAAGTGTCGACAAAATCATCTGTATCAGCAACAGCACTCTCGGGAATAATAATAACATCACCACGCGTGTGTGGCAACCCGTATTCGTAGGCGGAACCCTTACCCTTTGTTACAGCAATCGTCCAAGGAAGGGCGCGCAAGCGCTCCATATCAATCCAATGTCTCCTTTTTTGTTCAAAATCCACTTTATTGACGCAGCGCCTAATAATTGATTCTGTATCGGGATCACACGTGCCATCTAAGCATACAGACTCAATGCGCCGCAAATATTCATTCAACGAACTAACCCCGCGCGCACGCAAATCCAATGCACTGAAAGAGTCATAGTAATTATCTAAGGTTTCTCTGAAACCGACAGTCCTCTGGACTTCTAAGGGGACTTCTAAGGTTTCTCTGAAACCGACAGTCCTCTGGACTTCTAAGATGCCTTTTTTTGCGCAAATAATTTTTCGTGTTTCCTCCCCGGTCAAAATGCGAACCACAGGTTTTGCGTCTTCAAATCCTTCTTTGGAACCTTTAAATTCGGTTTCCCAAAAAAACAAATAAAAAAAGTAGGCAAAAATCGCAAACAATAATAAACGAAACATATATAGTATGGACTCAACTTTTTTAGAGGAACAACCGTCTCCCACAAAAAGATTTTTGGGACAAGGCACCTACGGATGCATATACAAAGAAAAACTAAAATGCATGGACAAGAAAAACAAAAAACGAGGACCAAAACATTCACTGTCAAAGGTCTACATAGATGAAAAATACGCCACAAGAGAACTCGAAATTTCCAAACACATACTCAAAATCCCGCACTATGACCGATACTTCTCACCTCTATTGAACAGTTGCAATGCGAGTTTAGCACAATTAAATCAAGAAGATGTCGACAAATGTGACCTGTTTGACAAAAAAAATAATATATATGGATCTTCACAACAAACCTATTTCACCACAACCACCAAATACATCCCCGGTCAAATACTAAATGAATACCTCGACATCTATTCAAAACAAATAACCCCTGAAAACAGTTATACCCGAGACAACAAAATATTCTATATATACACCTGTTTGACAAAGAGCATCGAACTTCTTAACTCAAAAAAAATCGTCCACTTCGACCTGTCTGAACGAAACATCATCATGGACTCCACCGACCGCCCCATCATCATTGATTACGGAATGTCCATGAACATCGACGCCGTCAAAACCGAGGACCAATTCAAATACGAATTCGGACACTATTCGTTCACAAAAGAGGACGACCCAAACAAAGTGGATATGTACGAACCGTGGTGCGTCGAAATCATGGCGCTCATGTATTTAAACCAGCGCGTCCAACCCCAAGAAATCATAACCGAAACCCATGTCGCGGAACTCATCAAATATACAAATCAATATGTCGACAATTTGGAATTGGACAAACTGGGCGCAACCGAGGATGAAATAAAGACCTATCGAGAATCCAAATGTGCCCTGTATGAAACGTTCACTCAAGTTAATAAGACAGCACACGAATGCTCACAAGAATTAATAAAGACCTATCCAAAATGGGACCCCTATGCAATTGCCTTGATCTGTGCAAAACAATTGAGCAAACCATCCAGACAAATGTTGACCAAAATCCTCGCCTAGACACAAATCCACATTTTCATAAAATCCATTTTTATGAAAATCACACCATTCTCAAATCTAAGGAAGACTCTTTTCCAAATCAGCAACCCGCTTCTTCAACTCCTGAGTCTCCTTCTTCAACTCCTGAATCTCCTTAACAAGAATGCCAATAATTCCTGTGTAATTCAAAGACTGCATTTGTTCACCGTCCTTTTCGCCATTGACCAAATAAGGATAATGCTCACCCACCTCATGGGCAATGAAACCAATATCCTGTTTCCCAGCACGTGAATTGGTGTAAGTAATGGGTCTTAACACATCCACATTAAATGACGGGTCATCACAAATAGAACGTGCATTCTGTTTGATCCGATAATCAGAAGTGGCGGTAAAGGATAAGGCGCTAATGCCACTGGCAAAAGAATGATTAACACCCGAATTATAAGCACTAATATAACCTCCGATAGAGAGAACACCACCATAGCTATACAAAGAACCAACAACATTTAAACCACCACCAATGGCAACACCACCAGCAACAATAAGAGCACCAGTGCTTGTATTAATAGAAGCAGTATTATTAGTAATATTAACACCACCACCAACATTTAAACCACCACCAATATTAACATTATTACCAATACCAACACCACCCGAAACAATTAATGCACCAGTTGTCGAACTAGTAGAAGCAGTGGGATTGGTAACATTTAAAATTCCTGCATTTGAAACATTAAATGGAGTGTTCTGGTTAAATTCATTGTTATAAATAGCAGTAACATCAGCATCTGACCATACACCATTGTTAATAATAAGATTATCAATTGACATTTCTGTAAATGTGGAATTAAGACCATCTTTTCCAATATATATTGTGTGAGAATGTGCAGTGTTTGGATATGTACTGTTTGTATTAGTAGCAAAAGATAAAAGCGCGCCATTCTTATATGCTTTCATAGTTCCACCAGTTCCACTAGAAACATAAGAAGCAGTGTAAACAAAATGATTCCATTGATTATTTCCATTCAGTCCTACATTGAAAGTTTGTGTATCTCCTCCTCCTGCTGTTTTAAAATTAAAATAAAGATTTTCACCATTAAATATATAAAATATTGTGTGATTATTAGCAGATGTGGTATTATAAAAAACTATAACGTTTTTAGTAGTGGTGGTTGGCACATTCATTTTTGCCCAAAACGCGATGGAAAACCCAGAACCAGAAAATTGAAAATTAGGAATTGTTACATATTGGGATGAGCCATTCAATGTAAGTGCTTGTGTGCCAACAGCACTAACACCATTAGAATACGTAGGACCATTAAAACCTGTTCCGTTATAAGAAGTACCACTAGTTCCAGAATTTGTTAAAACACTTTCAAAACCATAAATATAACTATATGAAGACAAAAAAGATTTTGCACCACTATTGCCAACAAATAAATTGCCACCCACATAAACATTACCCACAACACCAGCACCTCCACGAACAATCAAAGACCCAGTAGTACTGCTAGTAGAAGCAATCGAACTAGCAATATCAACATTTCCGCCCACTTCCACATTACCACCAATGCCAGCACCACCCACAACAGTAAAGGCACCCGTTGCCGAACTAGTAGATTGTGTTGTTCCTGAAAGAGATAAAGTGGTTCCAGTGGTCGAACTACCACCAGCAAAAAGAGTACCATTTTTATAAAGATCACCAACAAAATTCACATTGCCACCAACACTAATATTACCCGCAACACCAACGCCACCAGAAACAACCAAGGCACCTGTTGTGGAATTATTGGAAACAGTCGAAGCACCAACATAAAGATTACCAGCAACACCAGCACCTCCACCAACAGTCAATGCGCCTGTGGTTGAACTAGTAGAAGGAATCGTACTGGCAATGTCAACATTACCACCGACTTCCACATTACCAGCAATACCAGCACCTCCACTAACAACCAAAGCACCAGTAACACTACTCGTAGATTGTGTTGCGCTAGTAACAGACAAAGTGGGCGTATTCACAATACCCGTGAAAGTAGGATTCGCAAGATTTGCTTTCGACCCAATTTCAGTCTGAACATACGCAGTAGTAGCAATCTGCGTTGAACCAAAACCACCAGCAGCAGCAGTAGGCGCAGTTGGTATTCCAGTAAACGCAGTTGTGCCAGTGACAACCAAATTTCCACCCACATAAATATTACCAGTAATACCAACTCCACCACCAACAACCAAGGATCCAGTACTAGTGCTTGTACTAGCAGTCGAACCGGTCGTAACAGTTCCCGTAAACGTGGGATTTGCAATATTTGCTTTAAGATTCAACGCTGTTAGTGTTGCAGCAGAAACCGGTTTGTTAGCATCGCTTGTGTTATCAACATTTTCCACTCCACTAACCATTAATTTTGTAATGCCACCAACAGTACCTGTAAACGTGGGATTATTAATAGGCGCTTTCAAGGCAATAGAATTTGTCACAGTGGTGGAAAAATTCGCGTCACTGCCAAGTGCCAATGCCAATTCATTCAACGTGTTTAATGCGCTAGGAGCACTCGCAACAAGTGCACTAATTTCAGTCTGAACAAATGCAGTAGTGGCAATCTGAGAAGTATTAGTTGTGGATGCGGCAGTCGGCGCAGTTGGTATTCCAGTAAATGCAGTTGTACCAGTGACAACCAAATTTCCACCCACATAAATATTACCCGCAATACCAACACCACCACCGACAATCAATGCACCTGTTGCAGTACTCGTACTAGCAACCGCACTATTAATCTTAACATTCCCACCAACCTGAACATTGCCCGCAACACCAGCACCTCCACCAACGATCAAGGCACCAGTGCCACTACTCGTAGATTCCGTTGTAAGAGTCGTATTAATGACGCCACCCGCATAAACCGCACCTGCTATACCAACGCCACCACCCACAACAAAAGAACCAGTACTAGTGTTTGTGCTAGAAATCACACTATTAATCCGAACATTCCCACCCACATTCAGATTCCCATTCATTGAACTGTCCAAATTAACATTTATCCTGCTTGCCCAAATATTACCACCCACACCAAGACCACCATTCACAATAATAGCACCGGTGCTTACACTAGTTGCTGTTCCACTATTATTAATGGTTATAACACCCGTTGTATTAATGTTATTATTGGTGTTCAAAGCACCCTCAATGCCAACACCACCGCCGACAATCAAGGCACCTGTCGCACTACTAGTAGAAGCAATCGCACTATTAATCTTAACATTCCCACCGACATGAACATTGCCAGCAATACCAGCACCTCCACCAACAATCAATGCACCTGTTGCCGAAGTCGTAGATTCCGTCCCAAGAGTCGTATTAATAACACCACCAGCATAAACCGCGCCTGCTATACCAACACCACCACCGACAATCAAAGCACCTGTTGCACTACTTGTACTAGCAATCGTACTATTAATCTTAACATTGCCTCCAACATGAACATTGCCCGCAACACCAGCACCTCCACCAACAATCAATGCACCTGTTGCCGAAGTCGTAGATTCCGTTGTAAGAGTCGTATTAATAACACCACCAGAATAAACCGCACCTGCAATACCAACTCCACCACCCACAATCAAGGATCCAGTACTAGTGCTTGTACTAGAAATCGCACTATTAATCTTAACATTGCCTCCAACATGGACATTGCCCGCAACACCGGCGCCACCACCCACAATCAATGCACCTGTTGCTGAAGTCGTAGATTCCGTCGTAAGAGTCGTATTAATAATACCAGTTGCAAAAACCGCACCAGCAATACCAACGCCACCACCAACAGTTAATGCGCCTGTTACACTACTAGTAGAAGCAATCGCACTATTAATCTTGACATTGCCTCCAACCTGAACATTGCCAGCAACACCAGCACCTCCACCAACAATCAATGCACCTGATGTTGCATTAAAAGATTGGGTCGAACTTCCGACAATAATATTGCCACCAGTCCAGATATTACCACCAATACCAGCACCACCAACAACAGTCAACGCACCTGTTGCCGAACTAGTAGATGCGTTTGTGCCTGAAAGAGATAAAGTGGTTCCAGTAGTAGAACTACCTCCACCAATAGCAACAAGCGTGCCATTTTGATAAAGATTACCTCGAAAATTAATGTTGCCACCCACATTCACATTGGCGTTAATAGAGGCGTCACTGCCTACAAAAATACTCCGATTAAACGACACGTCACCGTTGCCATACAATTTACCATTAAAGGAAACATCACCGCCAACATACAAATTACCTGCAAGACTCAAATTCGGACCAACCGTGCCGCCGCCACCACCAACAAAAAGCGTGCCATTTTGAAAAATATTACCGCCGGTCAAATTGATGTTGCCGTTCACCGACAAATTTCCACTAATCAACGGCGAAACCAAACTCAATGGTGCCGACGAATTGAAATTCTGAACAACAAAATTGTTTGAAATGTTCGTGGCATCCGTAAAGAAAATACAAAACTGGTGAATGTAGTAAGACGTTGCTGCAGTTAAAGAAACGGTTCCATTCATGGGCACCGAGACACCATTGATGTTCAACGCACTAAAATAGGTGCTGGTCGGCGCACCACTATAAACCACTGTAAAAACATAACTCTGATTTAACACAGTTGGCAAATTGGTAATAGACAAGGTGGGCGTGGATGTCCCGGAAAAAGAATTAACATACAGAATCAATCCGCCAATGAAATCGGCAGTATATGTGCCAGACGAAGACGCAACATTCACAAATTTTTCTGTATAAGAATCCGCGTTGACATAACCGTTCACATTCAAAAATCCGCCCACATACAAATTGCCATTGAAAGACGAATCGGCACCACCCACAGTCAATCGCTGATTAAGAGACACGTCACCATTACCCGTCAATCGGTTTCCAATATACAAATTGCCGTTGAAAGACGAATCGGCACCACCCACAGTCAATCGCTGATTAAGAGACACGTCACCATTGCCCGTAAATCGGTTTCCAATATACAAATTGCCGTTGAAAGACGAATCAAACCCCACAGTCAACCGCTGGTTAAGAGACACGTCACCATTGCTCGTAAATCGGTTTCCAATATACAAATTGCCGTTGAAAGACGAATCAAACCCCACAGTCAACCGCTGGTTAAGAGACACATCACCATTGCCCGTCAATCGGTTTCCAATGTACAAATTGCCGTTGAAAGACGAATCAAACCCCACAGTCAACCGCTGGTTAAGAGACACATCGCCACCAGCAACCGTAAATCGTCTGCCAACCCAAAGATTCCCGTTAAAAGACGAATCGGCACCACCCACAGTCAACCGCTGATTAAGAGACACATCACCATTGCCCGTCAATCGGTTTCCAATATACAAATTGCCGTTAAAAGACGAATCCGCGCCACCCACAGTCAACCTCTGGTTAAGAGACACGTCACCATTGCCCGTCAATCGTCTTCCAACATATAAATTGGCGTTAAAAGACGAATCAAACCCCACAGTCAAATTAGCGTTCAGCGAAATGTCTTTTGAATTGTCAAACGCGCTGAACAACACACCGTTTGTATAAAGATTACCAGTCAAATTGACGTTGCCTCCAACATCCAGCGCGTAAGCAGCATTTGCAGTAACACCAATTCCAATCTGTCTGCCAACGTAGAGACGATTGTTAAAAGACGAATCGGACTGAACACTCAAATTGTCATTAAATGAAGCGTCCCCCCTTACAACAAGATTACCATTAAAAGACGCGTCGCCACCCACAAATAATCGTTTGTTAAATGACACATCACCGACAACTGTCAAATTGCTGTTAAAAGACGCGTCGCTGCCCACATAAAACCGCGAACCATTGAAAGTGTTGTTTGCTGTCCATGTATTATTACCACTGAGTAAAATGGTCCCGCCATTTTCATCCACATATTTTTTTGTTACTAACTGATTCAAAGCAGGTGTTATGCTGGGATTGCCGCCATAGAAAGGCAAAAAAGCAACCGTTGTGTTTCCATTGAAAGAAGCATCCACACCGACAATCAAGTTGCCGCCGGTCCACACGTTGCCGCCGACACCGACGCCGCCATTTACAATGAGTGCGCCCGTTGTAATACTAGTGGACGCGGCGCCACTTCGAATATTCACATTCCCCCCAACACGCAATTCTGTATTAAAAGATACGTCGTTTCTCACTGTTAATTTGCTGCCAAAAGAGACATCTCTACCGATAAAAATATTACCATTAAAAGAAATGTCATTCGGAACCACACTGCCAATAGCACCTGTGGGACCAACTAGACCTCCATATGGTAAAAAATTCCATTGATCAATTCCATTTCCAATCTTAAATTTTTTAGTATCAGATTCAATTGCAAGTTCTCCATCTGCTAAAATTGGATTTGCACCAGTCCATTGAGAAGCACTGCCTCTTCTAAATTGTAAACGAACAAATGGCATTTGCTATGATATATATATAATAG
>Ga0247723_1001618_pt1 | contig 12882 bp, 10 predicted proteins | sample MSEWelMarce5H_FC_FD_189079 | JGI IMG/M metagenome (GOLD analysis project Ga0247723, IMG submission 189079) | Subsurface sediment microbial communities from gas well in West Virginia, United States - MSEEL Well Study Marcellus 5H_FC | ecosystem: Environmental > Terrestrial > Deep subsurface >...
CTGGACAACCCATGGCAGGAGGAGTTTCCACAACAGCTGAAGGAGAGCTCGGACTTGGAGCTAGTGACGTTACAGGAATTATTGAACGACCTGATGGACGAGCAGAGGCACAACCCGCTGCATTAGCGCCTGAAACTACAGAGGTAATTAAATCCGCAGAAGAGCTTGCACCTACTACGGAAGAAGTTACACCTACTACGGAAGAAGTAATTACTGAACAACAGGCTCCATTAACTCAAGAAGCAGAGGATTTAATCTCTACTGTAGATGAAGGTGGTGTGCCTGGGTTCATGACTAATAATCTACGCCGTATTGCAAAAGAAAACAATGTAGAAGTAACTCCTAAAGATACTCCAAATACTGTTATCGAAAATCTACGTAGTAAACAAACACTTAAAGAATCTAGAGTTGAAACTGCTCCAACGACAACATCAACTGTAGCAGACATCGTATCTGCATTAAAGCAAGAATACGGCAACATTATGTCCGGCATTAATCGTGGACTTGTTAATATTCAGCCGGCTACTGAAGCACCTAAAGAAATACAAGACCAAATTGGCCCTACTACAAAAGCTTTATTTTATAAAGGTAAGGCTTATATCTTTAATGATAGAACAACACCTAATGAAGCTAAACGTGATTTACTACATGAACTTGGTGCGCACTATGGGTTACAAGGCATGCTCGGTAAAGCTAAGTTTAAAGAAATTTTACAACAACTTCGTCAAGGTAAAATTAGTAACCCTGAAATTAAAGCAGTATGGGAAAGAACGCGCAAAGTTTATCCTGATATTGCTGAGTCAAGCGATCTATACGCAGAAGAAGTTCTAGCTAGGTTATCTGAGACTGCGCCTAATAACACATTAGTACGTCGTGTCATGGGCTACATAAAACAATTCTTAACTAAGTTAGGGTTTGGTTGGAACACAGATAAGATTACACCTAACGATATTAGAGACATGGTGCAACACTCTGTACGCTTAGCGTTGAGAAACAAGATTAAACCAAGTGAAGCTACAACTGCAAAAGAATCTCGTGCAGACCAAGAACAAGAACAAGTTTCCCCAGAGTTTGAGGGTACTAGTATCTTTGCTCCACCTAAAGAAGATGTGGACAAAACATTTAAAGAATATGTTACTGATGTTAAGAATCTTAAAAATTTAAAATACCAAAAAGGTTCTTTAGAAAATAAATTCCTAGAGGGCAGAATTAAATTTGCTTATTCTGGTGCGGGCGTGCAATCAGAACTTATGAAACGATTTAATGGCGCAACGCAAGATGCGGTGGGTAATGTTCGTGCTGATATATTAATGAGCCAAGCGTTAAATAGTAATATCTTAGGGTCACAGTCTGCTAAAGAAGGCTATGTTGACTTTGATGAATTCAATCAAGCGCGGGTCATGCAGAACGAAAACAATTTATCTAACATCAATGAAGAGATTGCTAAACTATCAAAACAACTCGGCACCACAAATGCTAAGCATGTAACTCAGTCTTATTTATTGGGACTACGTTATCAATATGAATTAGAGCAAAATCAAAAATTAGAAGACGAAGCTAAGGCGGCGGAAGATAAAGGCAAAAAAGAAACAGCTAAAAAACTACGCGCAGAAAAAGTATATGTGTCTGATGAACAACAAGCTGCTATCCCTGAAGCACTAAGTTATGGTGATAAATATCCAGAAGTAAAACGTGTAGCTGAAATGTATAAAGTCTTTAACGACAATGATACAACCATGTTAGAAAAAGCAGGTATCTATTCTAAAGACCAAGCAGCGCGATATAGAAAAACAAAAGGGTATGTACCATTATTTAGATTGATGGACGAGCTTGATGCTACCAATCCGGGTGCACGTCAATTCTTTAGAGGGTTTGCAGATGTAGGTCGTGAGTATGCATTTGAAGGGTCTGACAAACAAGTACTTGATGTATTTGATAATATGTTGACTCGTCATATGTGGGCTGTAAATGCTGCAGTTAGAAACAAAGCTAATCAACAAGTAGCTAAACAACTAGCTGTAAGAAATGAAAGAAACAAAGTAGAACTTCATGAATACATTAATCCCGAAATGGCTGACAGAATGGCTCCGGTCTTCATCAATGGTCGACGTAAGTTTGTTGAGTATACTGATCCTAATTTTGCTATTGCTATACATGGCGCTGAGCCCACATTAGGTCCTATCCTAGGATTGTTTGGCCAAGCAAGTAGGGCATTACGTTTAGGTGTAACGGCATTACCTCCATTCCAAGTTTACCAAGTATTCAACGATGCAACTCGTGCCGCTATGTTATCCGGCGTTAACAGTCCATTCAAACTTATGGGTAGAGTTATACAAAGTTTCGGCACAATACTTTCTAACAAAGAAGATCCTATCTCATTAGAAATGAGACGATTAGGTATTAGCGGCGGTTACGGCCATAATGCTGTAGAGATTGCGGACAAGATGCGCCGTGATTTAAATCTAAAAACTAACACTATTATGAGACAAGCTTTAGACAAGGCTGAATCTTTTGCGGCTGCATCTGACATGGCGCAACGTAGAGCTATCTTTATTCAAACCTTATTAGAAACAGGCGGTACTCAAAACCCAGATGGTTCTATTACAGGTGGTAATAAAGTATTAGCAGCACATCGTGCGATGGATATTATTAATTGGCAGAAGCACGGTACATCAGGTAAGTTTAGAATCTTAACTCAAATCATTCCATTTATGAACGCGTATATCCAAGGTATGGACGTTCTTGTTGGAGCTATGAGAGGTCAAGCTATTAGCGGTACAGCCAAGAAAGAAGCCCAAACATTATTCTTACAAACTGCATTAAAGATTGCTGCGCTATCTACACTCTATGCAATGTTAGTAAGTGATGATGAAGAATACCAAAAACTAGATGACAGAACGAAGATTAAATCATTTATTATTCCTGGCGCTGGTATTAAGATCCCTGTATCAGCTGAAATCGCTATGTTAACTAAAGCTATACCAGAATTAACTTACCAATTTATTACCCGTGATGGCACTGACAATCCTATGGATGCAACTAAATTACGTAATGAAATTGGAGCTTCTATATTAGATGGTTTATTAGGTCCTAACTTAACACCTCAACTATTACGTACAGGCCTAGAAGCTACTGTGAATTACAACTTCCTCACAGGCAGTCCTATCATTGGTCGAGGATTAGAAAACTTAGAAACATCTAAACAGTTTACAGAAAATACTTCTGAGCTTGCTAAGTTTATTGGTAAGTCAGGTCTTATTTCTCCATTAAAAGCTGATCACTTAATGAAAGGCTATGGAGGTACTGCATCTTCATTAGCGCTATATAGTACTGATGCTATGGTTAATATGTTCTACGAGAATAAACTTCCAACTACACCGCTACATAAAGTTCCAAGCTTAGGCATGTTCTTCTACAATCCTAATGGCAAGGATCAACTTAATGATTACTATGATTTAAAAGATAGAACAGATGAAGTGGTGGCTACATTAAATCGATTGAAGAAATTTGGTCATGAAGGTGAAGCTATGGAATACGCACAAGAAAACTTACAACTTCTAGGTGTTAAGAACCAAGTCAACATCATCACAAATAATATGTCTAAACTACGCGAGTATCGTAACCATGTAATTCAAAGTAATATGAGCTCCGGCGATAAGCGGGCAGAGCTAGATCGTATTGATAATATTATGACAGGTATGGTTAAGAATATTGGGCTACTAAGAGTTCAAGCAGGGCTTTAAGCAATACGCCAAGCCCTAACTCCTAGGCATCCTTCTTTTGTTGTCACGTAAGTTCTAACTCTAACTTCTGCCCTTTTAGCTCCCATTTCAATTGCGTACATCATGGGTGTAGGCCTTAGAGTAGGAATAAAAAAACTATCTCCGACAAGCATCCCTTCAAACGGAAATATCCATTCAGGTTCACTCAGCATTGTCTTCATCACCTAGATGAACATTAGGCATTGTAGTTAAATCAATCTTATAAACACGAGTGACTGACTTACCAATATCTTTCCAACCTGAACTCATACGTTTGACAGCGCTTCTACTTGCATCAACTTTGATACCTAATGCATTAATCTGGAATAAGAACTCTTTGGTACTAACGCCACCTTCAGTTAGATACTTATCAAACTCTGTCTTAGATATATACATCATGTTTACATCGTTCTCAACACGGATCACTAATGCCATTCTAGGCTCCATCGTAATCTTATTATCTTTGAATGCTAAGATACCTGATTGATTTCGGTTAATGTAGTCTGAAAGGATTGACTCGTAGTTAACACTATTAACTTTAACTACGTTATCACGAATTGCAATCATCTCTCCTACTATGCGTCTGTAGACGCGATCTAAATCAAACTTAGTGATACCCGCAGCATTACTTATTTCGCCTGATGCCATAGCTACGGCTACTACGTTTTCATAGAATCGATACGCAGTATCTTCTCCAAAGTCTTTCTTAAAGCGTAAACACCATTGATCTAATAACTTACTTACACCTTGTTCACCTGTTGTATAAACAGCTTTAATAAACATAGGGCCAGCCCATCCATAGTTAAATCTAAACTGATCGAATATCTCACGACCTAGATGCGCATCATCTTTAAATATGTCTGGTTTTCTTACCATCATTTCGATCAACCGCGCAACTTCGCCGTTAGGATCTTTCTTGAGCGTAGTTAACTTATCATATAAGGATTGGTTTGATGTAAAGATTGCAACTAAGGAGGCTGACATCTCATGGTCTCTTTCTGCGTTAACAGAAGCTTGCATTCTAATCTTGGATTTACCTTGCGATATTTTATGGATTAGCTGAGACAATGTTTTAGGTAGTATATTACCCACCTCATCAAGGCCGAAAGGTATGTTATGTAGACCTAAGTATCGCCCAGTCATACCGTTTTCCGTGGCTTCTAACACAGATAAGTCTTTAGGATTACCCCATACACTTAGTGCAGAATACAATGCACCTGTCTTAGCTGCACCTGATTCACCTGTTAAGCAAAGCGTCACGCCGGAGGTTGATGTGTAATCCATTAATGCTGAGCCCATACCTGCTAACATAGTAAATGCATGTAGTTCTAGACTTGGTAAATTAAGTTTATCCGCGGCTTCTTTCCAAGCTTCAAATGTTCCCATAGGTTGTAGATGCTTAGCGATTCCTCGGCAGAGTGGAGAAGTCGGAGACGATACATCTGTGCCATTCCGTAAATACTCAGTTCCACCAATCACGAATGATTGTCTATTAGGTGTCCATCCCATCTGCATACGCATCACCTCTGCAGAGTTTTTGTTCATGAGGTATTGACCCCAAGTAATAATATAATTCATAAGATACATAATCTCCTTGTTTCCGGGATTGAATAACACGCCGTTACTTGCAATAGTTTCTTTAAATCTATCCACTGCATAGACATGTTTTAATGGTAATAAAAATTCTCTTTCAGGATCATTAGGCAAGGTTGCCTTCATGAGTAAACACTCACCGTCCGCTACACTAAAGATTCGTTTGACAGGATAGATATCATATAAAGATACAGTAATAGGATTCTGTGCGATGACATTATTATGTTCGTCGCGTTCTGCCACCATGTAATAAATACCGCCATTCTTACCATATACATATGGATAGAGTTCTTCTGGCAGAGTTTTTAATTTAGTTACTACTGTACCGGTTACTGGATCGGGCGTATGAACAACTGCATTTTCTGAAGGAGCTACTGTTTTTAATTCTTTTCCAATATTGATCGGCGTTGTTATCTTGCCTTTGAATGCACATCCTTCGCAACCGCCTGGATTAACTTCATCGAATGTTTTACAGAAATAAGGACCTAATCTATCTCCGTTAGGAAGAATTGTTTTCTTAATCGTAGCTTCGTAATTATAACCAGGATGTTCTTCTGATATCCAATGAATAGCCTTTTCACCGTCATTACAATTTACAGCAACAGATAAGCCAGCTCTCCATACAGGTTCAGTAAGAGTAGCTACATTGTTTATGATAAATTTAAGTTGATTACATCCTTGATCTTTTAATGACCGATCACCAAGTTCTTTAAAGCTAGTTTCAAAGTTATCAAGCTTAGCAGCTTTTCTTTGGTCTTCTGTAAGTTTGCCTTTAGGTATCGATGCAATAATATCATCTTGAGATTGGGCTACTTCCCCTAAAAAGTCTTTGAACTGATCAAATGAATATACTGGGATATCTGTACCCAATACTTTAGTAGGAATTGGTGGGTCTGTCTTTTGATTAAATGTGTTAGGGCATCGTAGAATACGAGCCAAATCTGCTGTGACTACTGGATCAATATTAAGTCCATGAGACAAACAAAAGGTCTTAAACTTTTCGGCATAAGGTTTCCATTCATCTGCAGGAACATCTTTATCAAAGATCCAATAAGCATGCACGCCCCCACCAGAGTCGATACGTACAGGCGGAGGTAATTCATTAACTTCAATAAACTTATCTATAGCGTCTAGCGCATCTTCTTTAGTGTCATACCCTTTTCCTTCGCCGACATCTAAGTCAACAAAGAAGGATCTAACTGCTTTAGCTTCATCTGCTTTACGACTATAGCCTTTGAATGAACTCATAGCTACAAAGATATTGGTATTACTATCTTTTTTGGATTCTACAAAGCTTTCTAGATCATCAATAGATTCTACGAATTTGTGCTTGGTTATCTTAGCAATCGGGTCAATCGTGGCTACACAATAAACTCCGGTCGATGGTAATGCTTTTTTATAAAATTCTTTAATCATGCAGTTTCCTAAATTTTTAGTCAACAGTATCCCACCACACTAAATGTGTGTTTTTTAAATTCACTACGGGATAAATCTATTTTACTACGTTTTTATATATTGTCGATAACTTTTGAATCAATAAAATTTTTAGCTTGAGCGAGTGTCATCGCAGGCAGTAAGCCCTTGTCAAGCCCTTTGTTTACTAATCCTATAAAATTATTTATCTTCTCATAATTCTTTTCTCTTACGTATTGACCTCTAAACCAACTATGTATAGACATCCTTGATACATCGAAAGCTTTGGCAACGTAAGAGGTAGGCAGGTTCGCTTTTACACAAACCTTACCTAGTTGTACTCCGATCCTCGTAGGATCTAATTTATTAAGATCCAGTAAGAATCTTTCGCTATATGGTCTTGGCATTATAACTCCTTATGACTTCGCAGCCCATTTGTTTATGATGCTACTTACATCAGCTTTTGGTGCTTGTGGCGCTGGTGCAGTTGACTCGCGTAATACTGGTTCAGCTACGTCTGCTACTGGCGCAGTTGGTTCTGCTTGCGTAGTAGTTGGTGCTGCAGCTGCTTGAGGGATTTCAATTTTTAACTGGTCTTCCTCAGGTTGGTACACGCTTAGCTTGATGTAGTTTTCAGCAGTTGTGCTTTGTCCTACTTCTTCTATCACTGGTATCAATTCTTTTGGGATCGCGCCTGTCGCTTGGAATAAAATACGTGGGTGTTGAACCGCAGTATCGAATTGCATACGAGTTACTACTACGTTGTTGCTGATACCATTTGAAGCTAGGTAACGCACATACGGTTGGAACGGACGGCGATTGTTTTCTTCTGAGCCCCAGCATGATTTGCCTGGAATAATAAGTTGCATAACTTCTTTAGGATCGTTAGGTAATACAACAGCAGTTCTCCAGTGTAATCGGCAACCAGGGTTAGCGCCCTTAATACTATGCGGGCACTGATTACAAGCAGGTGCTTGAGGTTCTTTAACTTCTTTATCCGGTACTCTTGAATCAGACGACCAGCATGAAGGTGTTACTTTTTCCCCTTCTTTATATGAAGAAGAATAGAACATTCTGTGTGGGTTATGTGCCATACGAACAAAGACTACATCCATATGACGTTCTTCAATGGCTCCTACCTCTTTACCATTAACATACTTTCTAAATACACCGCCTTTGATTGAGATACGTTTACTACCGGTGGCAGCGCCACCAGCAACGGCTAGGGTATCTTCGTTAAGACCTTTCGTAACTAATGCTGAACTTTGTTGTAACTGTGCTATTAAATCTGTACTCATATTAACTCCTTATTTACTTGTTGGTTTTCTAACTATTACACTATATTCTCTGATTGAACTAATGCCTGGTGGCAATCCTTCTGCTTCTTTACCTTGCATATACTCTTTAAAGTTACCATTATGGAGCCTTTGTTGCAGTAACTCTAAGGCACGGTTCTCTATAATATATTCTTTAAATTCATCCCAATTACTACAGTTATACTGTTCTTTAACTGTTCTAGTAATAGTTCCGTTTTGAGTTCTAAGGCTTTCTACTTTTAACTCATTACATTCATCTAACATCACTAGTTCAAGCTGTTTCATTTCTCGATCTAATTCTTCTTTTTTCAGCATGTACTGACGATATAGACTATCACTTGCATTACGTATTGTCAAGTACGCTTTGACTAATTCATCAAGTTTCGGACTTTCTTGTACGGGTTGTTCCGCGATTACTTCACTCATAATTCCATTTCCTCTCTATAAAGATCAACTAATTTAGTATGTAAATCTACCTTACCTTGCAACATTGCATACATCTTCTTTTCTACTTCTGAACCTTGTAAATGAACAACAGTCATTTTATTTAGCTGGCCTACACGATCCATACGCGCAATACATTGTAGGTATGTTTCAACTGACATCACTGGAGACCAAAAGACTACGGTATCAGCTCGGGTCAATGTAACACCATGAGATGCTGATTGAGGTTGAACAACTAATACCCTCGGATCATCCATGGTTTGAAACATATTAATAATCTGTGCGCGTTGCGTTGCTGTAACATCGCCTTGAATAATTGCATTACTAATACCTCGGCCATCTAAATGTTTAGCTACAATTTCTATGGTATGTCTATAAGGTACGAAGATAATAACTTTCTGTTCTGTCTCATCTATCGTTTCATCTAGTGCATTAAGCCTTGTACTAATATCAAACTCGATGACTTCTTTCTTATCAGTGTAGACTGCGCCACCTGAGATCTGGAGAAGTTTATTAAGTCCTGCCGCAGCATTGACTGCGCTAACTTGCGTGCCTGAAGTTTCAATCATCATTTGCTCTTTGAGCATTTTGTAATACTTCTGTGCTTGAGGGGTCAAGGGTACATCTCGTGTTTGATACATGACATCAGGTAAGTCTAAGCAATCATTCTTTGCGAAGCGGATAGCTGGCTGGAGAACTTTAAATACTTCGTGACGTGCGTTTGTTTTGGGTATCCATTTAAATCTTGTAATCTGAGTCATGACTTTATCGCGCCATGCCATAGAGAATTTAGGTACGTTCTGCGGACACACAAGTTTAGCTAGGCCATACGCATCTACTGGAGATTGAGACGCAGGTGTCCCTGTTAACATCCATAACCTTGTCTCAGGTTTTAACATTTTAGCTAGCGTCTTCCAGCGCGTAGTTGAAGGGCTCTTATATGCGTTAGCTTCGTCAATGACGATTAAATCAAAGCCGCCTTTTTCTATATCTTCGCGAACGATTTGAACGCCGTCATAATTAATGACTACGAACTCGTAACCACCGTCAATAATTTTTTTACGTTTATGAGCAGGGCCATGGGCTACTGCCACAGATCTATGCATCGCCGTGTTCATCACATCGTTCTGCCAAGCAGAATACATAATCGATAACGGACAAATAACTAGTACCCTTTTGATCGCACCTTGTGCCATTAAGTAATCGGCAGCCCATATGACAGACGAAGTTTTCCCAGTGCCTGCTTCGTTAAAACAAAATGCACGATGGTTGATAGTTAAAAATTCTGCGGTAGTTCTTTGGTGTGCGAAGGGTTGATAGAGGCCGGGGTAATTATAGTCTCGTACTATAGGTGAAGGTAAGTTATTACGGAATGAAACAATCTGATTTAATTTTGTCATCTCAGGTAAACCCCAGAAGACAACCATGTCTGCTAAGTTACCACGCCATTCAATGACTTCTGATTTTTCAATATTGCTTGTGATATGTGGAACGATGTGTTCCGGTACGGTGATTTTTAATGCAGTATTTTCTATAAGTTCCATTTAACTAATCCAATTAACTAATGTATTAACTCGTTATACTAATCCTGTAGTATATCAGTACTGCTTGTAATGTCAAGTAAAACTTAACTATTACTTCATCGAACTATCTTTGTTTCTCTTAAATGATCTGTTCTTGCTTGGAGCTTCTAACTTAATTCCATCTTTATTAGAGCCGCCTTTAGATAGCGCTTTAACATGGGCTACATCTTTACCTTTGCGGGCAACACCTTTAGCATCTAGTTTACGGCGTGCACGTTGACGCTCCATACGGTCTTCGTGTTCACCACGTTCTACCTGTTGGGAGTATTCTTTTTTATAGGGGCGTTTTTTAGATACGTAAGGCATGACGATATTATATCATGCCCTATTAAAATCACAGGACCTTACTGGACAGTATTTGCATAAAGGTGTAGGGTTTGGAGCCCATGTATTTGATTCGTATGAATTGTCAAGACGCTCTAAAGGCCCATAAAACTTTTCCCAAGACTTGTCAATATCTTTTCTTTCGTATTCTTCTGTGATAAAAGAACCGTGCATAACAAATAACAAACCTGCTTTAATCTTATTGACTTCTGGAAAATGTGCAAACGTCATGAGAGACATAAGTCTTAACTGTTTAGGATCGGGATACTTATTAGACCCAGTTTTATAATCCACAATAAAAGCATAATCGCCGTCAACAATAAGTAAGTCAACAATCCCACGTACCCAACGTTTAGGATCACTGAAGTCACATACCGTACGGTCTTTATTAAGAGCCATTTCATACTCAGGATATTTAGTCCCAGGAATAGCAATAAGACTATCAACTGAACTTTTAAACCGGAGATAATTGACTGCGAGTTCTTTACCGTCTTTAACATAATCTTCCAAAGCTTTATGAACTTCGGTTCCATATATCATTTTCTCCGAAGGAATAATTTCGTAGTTCTGTGCGACCTTAATTTCATAGTATTGCTTAGGACAATTTTGGTATTGCTTGAGGGACGAGTATGACCACGTGAAGTCAGCCATTATTTTTTATCTACTTTCTGAACATTCCCCGTCGATTTATTAAGTTCGTATTCAGGTAATTCTTCTTTCTTCTTTCTAAAAATCAAGTCAAAGTTCTTTTCGAATTGTTCTGAGTTTGGTTTAGATTGCATCCAATCACCTGTGACATCATTCCTTGCAGTTTTTTTCATGCCATTTCTCCGCTAATATGATTACATAGAGCGCCCACCAAATCCAATGGGCATCAAATCTATATAAACTAAATGCTACAAGTAATTCTAACATATTATTTAAAGTATGGACCGACCATCCAAGTTACGATAGAGTATCTCATACCTTTAGTTACAGGCTCAACACCATGTGGCATGAAAGACGGGAATACTATTACTGTTCCTTTGCCTTGTGGTGGGTATATTCTATTGTGTTCTACTGATAAATAAAACTTACCACCTTCAAAGTCATCATTTAAAAATACTAATATGGTTAGCTTTCTTGTTTCATTTGATCGTGCATGGAAAGTATCTACATGCGTTTCATACTTACCTTTAACATCATACATTAAAAACTCAGCTTGGTTAGAGTGAGTTATATCGTATTGCCAAAAGTCATGATTTACATTCAATCCTATAGCCGTAAGTGTTGCGCCAATCCCTGCGTATAAAGGCAACTGAAGTCTTGCAACGTTTCTAATATCTAAATTAATATTCTTTTCTAAGTCACGACCTTCTCCAATGAACGGAAGTTCTTTCTCTACTTCAGGTTTAGAATATTCTTCTATTAGTTTATTACAGAAAGCTTCGCTAACTGCATTATGCACAGCATAACAATTATCAAAATGTTGTATTTGATTTCCTTGTTCAGTTTTACTTAGTCCTAATGATTCACGCTTGTCATATTTCCATTCGGCATGGGGGCCATTCTGATCTACATAATGTAAGAATACTTGCGCCTGCCATTTACCTTCTTTGTATGCTTCACGCCAATGATATATGTCACAACCTCTATACATAACCGCATCACCGATATTCATTTTAACTTCTGAGGCTTCTGACTTGTCTTCGTTAGCACTCATAAAGATAGGCCATACATCACCTTCAAAATCTAACGTAAGCGTTGCTGATATTTCACAAGCGGGTCTGTCTCTATGAATTTTTAATTCTTCGTCTTGAGAGTTATAGAGCCTTGCATAAGAATAAGTAGGGAATAGTTTAAGTCCTGAGGCTTGTTCAAAGTGCGGTGTTAAATCTTCTAATAACTTATCAAAAGTTACTGTGCCATGAATAGCCTCTGACTTAGGGCATTGTTCATCTTTAACAGTTTTGTTTTCGCTAACTAGTCTTTTTAATTCTTTAGATAGTTCTTGGCAAGAGTCCTTATGTAAGAAATCTTTTAAGTGCACGTAACCTTTTTCTTTGAATTCTAATACGGTATCCATACTAGCTCCTATTCGTAATTTTGTTGTATGTCTTTAACTAAATCTTCAAAACTTAACTCATCTTTATTTTTGGCAAATTCAATACTCATCAAGTATCGGGTCGTTTCAAAATTATACACCGTATGAGGTACTTGTGTGTTGAATAGATAATAAGTGCCAGGTTTATATTTTAGCTCTTGTATTGGAGAAACGATTTGATCTGTGTCAAACTTAAACGCACAAAAACTTCTAGTGTTAGGAGTAAGTAACATATTAATGCCAACACCGCGTCTTGTGTCTGTGTGCCAATCGTAGCAAGTATAGGGGTCATACTTTAAAATGCCGGCAATAAAATTATATCTTTGGGCTAGCCATATAAAGAATTCATCTTCATACAAAACTTC
>Ga0247723_1001619_pt1 | contig 12881 bp, 10 predicted proteins | sample MSEWelMarce5H_FC_FD_189079 | JGI IMG/M metagenome (GOLD analysis project Ga0247723, IMG submission 189079) | Subsurface sediment microbial communities from gas well in West Virginia, United States - MSEEL Well Study Marcellus 5H_FC | ecosystem: Environmental > Terrestrial > Deep subsurface >...
GCGTCAAGCAAACCAACGGCGCAGAGTGCGAGTCGTTTGATACGGAACGTGAGATGCTCGAACGCCTCGGGCGGTACCTCCGTCAACTCGATCCAGACATTGTGACTGGCTGGAACATCTTCGGGTTTGACTTGGAGTACCTGTACACGCGCGCGGTTGTCACAGTCGCAGGACCGGATGCACACATGTGGGGTCGTCTACGCGGCATTCCAAACGAACTCGTCGTGAAACACCTGGCGTCCAACGCACTCGGATCGAACGACATGAAGATGGTTCCCATGATCGGTCGGTACGTGTTTGATATGTTTCAGGACATCAAGCGTGAACACAAGCTCGAGAGTTACTCCCTGAACAACGTCTCGAAGGAGTTTCTCAAGGATCAGAAGATTGACATGCCCATCAAGGAGATGTTTGCTCATTTTCGAGGCGGTGACCCAGTCTTGCTCGGTGAAGTGGCGGATTACTGTATCAAGGATACTGAACTTCCGCACCGCATCTCTGAAAAGTTGTGTCTGATTCAGAACCTCATCGAGATGGCCAAGGCGACGTGGGTTCCATTGAGTTACCTGAGTGAACGCGGTCAGCAGATTAAGGTGTTTTCTCAGTTGGCACGTAAAGCGCGCGAACTCGGCTTCATGATTCCGACATTGTACTCTAAAGCTACGGGTGACGAGAAATACCAAGGGGCGACCGTTCTCGATGCTCAGACAGGGGCGTATTATGGTCCCATTACCGCACTGGATTTTGCGAGCCTATATCCAAGTATTATGCGTGCTCATAACCTGTGCTACTCAAGCCTGGTTATCGACCCCAGGTTTGGCAACATCCCGGGCGTTACTTACGAACAGTACGGCCCATATCGTTTTGCACAAGGGGTACCCAGTCTCTTACCCGCCATTCTGAACGAGCTCGCCGCGTTTCGTAAAAAGGCGAAGAAACTGATGGTTCAATCGGAGGGAACACCGATGGAGGCGGTGTACAACGGTCAGCAGCTCGCGTACAAAATCAGTATGAATTCAATCTACGGATTCACGGGTGCGGCCAAGGGGATGCTTCCGTGCGTCGCCATCGCGTCGACCGTGACGATGCGTGGTCGCCAGATGATTGAAGAGACGAAGAATTACGTCGAGGAACATTTCCCGGGTGCCAAGGTGCGGTACGGGGATACTGATTCCGTGATGGTTGAGTTTGATGTCCAGGGACGAAAGGGCCAAGAGGCGATCGATTACTCATGGGAACTTGGGGAACAGGCGTCCGAACAGTGTTCCAAGTTGTTCAAGGCGCCGAACGATCTGGAGCTCGAAAAGGTGTACTGTCCGTACTTTTTGTACTCGAAAAAGCGGTACGCCGCCAAGATGTACGAGAAGAAAGGCGACGCGGTTGTTTTCAAAAAGATTGACGTCAAGGGCCTGCAGGTGGTTCGACGTGACACGTGTATGTACGTCCGAGGCGTTCTCAAACAATTACTCAACTTGGTGCTCAACTCTGAAGACCCTCGACCCGCCATCGAGTATGCACGTGAATCGGCGAAACGACTCTTGAAAGGCAAGGTGGACCCGAAGGAACTGACAATGTCGAAACAGCTCGGTGCAGACTACAAGACACGCGTTCCACACGTCGAGGTCCGTGACAAGATTCGAAAACGCGCACCGGGTTCCGAACCCCAGAATGGGGACCGGGTCGCGTTTTTGATTACAAAGGTGCCTGGTTTACTGTGTGACAAAGCGGAGGACCCGTCCTGGGTCACGGACAATAAAATTCCGTTGGACTATGTGTACTACTTTGAACATCAGTTGGTGAAACCCGTATGTGACTTGCTCGAACCGCTGGTGGGTGCGAACCCATTCCAGACAATATTCAAGTCGGTGGACTACCTGACGACACCTCCAATTTCAAACTATTTCACTCGAAAAGTTTAACGGTACAGGTTGTTGTTGTTACGATTCGGGGAAGGGGTACGTCTAGATACAGCTCCACGAGGACCGTTGACTCCCCTCATGTGAGCCCTAGCAGCTGGTGTCGACGTTCTAAGGGCATTTTGACGCCAGTGTCGCGTGCTTTTCCCAGAGACATAGTGTTCAGGGCCGTGACGGATACCAGCGCGAATGCGAGCTCCATAGGCGCGCATGTTATTTGGGCGCTGGAACATGCGCATGACGGCTTTGTGACCCAGTCCCGGGCGACCGGCAACGATGTTGGCGTACGTGCGACCCCATGCTGGATTTGCAAGGCGCATGCGGGTCAACATACCACGGACACGCGCCTGTATGACACGAGCGGCCCAGGCTCGTCGAGCAGGGACGGCGTAATAGGCAGCACGCATTGCACGTGCGTTCGCAGCGCGACGGGCTGCTGCTGTTCTTGGAGAGTTGGGCATTTGATATAGGTTGAGATAAAAGTTCTCGACCATGAAAAACCATGGAACAACAGATTTCTCAGCTCATCGAAGATGAAGTTGAGCGACGCGTCGTTGAACGCATGACAAAGGCTCTTGAAAAGATTAGTCAGACGTTTGACATTTCTTTGCAACAGCTTCTTCGGACCGCGAGCGAAAACTCGACGAGTGCCTGGAACGGAAACGTGTGCCATGGACTCACCAAGTCGAAACAAAAGTGTAAACGCGGTGTCAAGGATGGGTCAGGATACTGTACGTGTCACAAGGATCAAAAGCCGGTCCAGCGTGCCATTGCACCATCCAGATCTCAACTTGCACTGTTGGCGCCGACACCGGTTCATACACACTCACTGCCTCCGATGTTTCTCGCGGGGTGTCCAGCATGTGAACGTGGAAAAAACTCTCGAATAGATATATAATGGCTGGTGGACTCTTCCCAGGCAAACCGTTCGAGTTTAACGTCAAGTGTATCATTTTTTCGCTCGTTCTTTCGATCGGATACTGGTTTGCGCCGCACAGAAATCTCTGGGTGCTCGCGTTCCTGCTGTGGTTCCCGTATCTTGCCATGGCGTGGTATGACTGGAGCTACAACTGCGAAAGCAAGCTGCAGCCGACGGCTGTTCCGTTTGGGCGGTACATCTGGTTGCCGTTCAAGCCACCCGGGTACAAGCAGGCGTTTGACGAGCTGTCACCGGAGAAGATTGCCATCATGGACCGGGTGGACCACCTCGCAGGGTGGACCCTGGTTGCTGCGTTGGCGACATGGTACCTCCTCAAAAGACGGGTCTGAAAGACCCGTCTTTTATTGTCCATGGGCGACGGACAAGTCGCTTCGCGACGGACAAGTCGCTTCGCGACGGACAAGTCGCTTCGCGACTTGGAAGAAACGCTTAAAAATAAACGAGCATAGTTGTTCATGGCGACACGGAGTGACCTCCTTCTCGAGGCACTCCGGCGATTTTTTGAAGTCCCTGAGCATGCCCAACAACTCAAGGATATCCTCGAACACAGACGCGGAGTGTCTCTCAGGAACCTCGAATGGTTCGTGACAAACTATTCTCGTCAGACGAACGTGACGTATACGACGCCGACTGGGCGTCAGTTTACAGTCCACGTGGCATACAAGTCATCACTGGATGGCTATTCGAAAAAGTTTTTTGACCCGTTTTGTCGTACGGAGCGTATCGAGTTTCAGGGATTTACGACGACGATTGCGCAGCTGAACTTCATTCGATGGTGCATCGTCAACGGTATCGTCGACTACATCACTGAGAAAGGAGTGCTGCATATCCGCCGGAAATTCGAAGAGGGACATACCCATAGTAGTAAAGGTACATTGTGTAAGACTTTTCAATCTGAGGTGAAAGAATTGGATCAAAAATCAGATCCAGGTGTGTCGTCTGTGAATTGAGCGTACTGAAATCGATGTATCCCTCTTGGTTGTACTCTTTGGGGTTGTCCCCGAAGCAGTACATATAGATGCTCTTTGTCGGAACTGACAAGTTGTGATCGATCGCTTGTTTGTAACTGTAGTACAGTGCGCCCGGAAAGTTTGAAAGCACGTTTTCGTTGTTCAGGTACAACGTCCCCGATTGAATAATGTCCAAAAAGTTAATTGTGACGCCGTTAAAGAACGTTACAGGTACAGCAGCTGGGATGTAATCCGTGCTGTACCCGTATTGGTACCTTGATTTGTAGTACGCTGCATTCTTTTCATCTTCGTAATTTTGATTTCGTACGAACCATGTGATCATAGACACTGGAAAATTGGCAGTCAAGTTCATAATCGCTTTGCCACCAGAGTACGGCTGACCCGCCTCGGCCCATACACGGTTCACTCGAAAGTTCAACTCGTGACTCTGATAGTACATTCGTTCTTTTGGACTCAGGGTAATCTCCTCGAGGAGAACCTTTGGGTCGATGATGTCGATTGGGTATCCATTTGCATCAGCAGGTGCGTCTGTGATCCACGTCGAATCGTGGAACGTGAATCGAATCGTGATTGTTTGCTTCAGGACCGCACACAGAGGGAAGAATGGTTTTTCGAGCTTTTCACGACCAATCTTACGGTCGCTATGTCTCCGACAAAAGAAAAAATCCAATGGAATCATCATCTTGACAACGTCCGTCGCCGGAACGACGTTTGATTCACTCTGTCCAAGACTCGTCGCCTGGTACATGGCGAGCTTCTCATCCGCATCGAGGAACAGCTGATCACGAAGAATGTACCAGTCGTCCGTCAACGTTTCGATGGGTTGGCCGTCAATCAGGAACTCAGCCTTCTTTATGATGGCGCGTCCGACCAGTGGTGTATAGTCGTACCCTGTAGGCAGAGCGGGAAGAGACACTGACAAAAACATGTTCGACAAGAGGTCACCCGCCTCACGTGGATGAATGTCGACCGAAAATGTGCGCGTCGATTTGAGAAACTTTTCATTCCCGGATTTGAGAGGCAGAAGGAAACGCTGTGTGATTGCGAACGGTGTATGCTGAATGATCTTCGGCATCCAGAGCGATTCACCACCGTACATGTATTTTTCCTGTGCGCCGATGGCGGCGAGAGCCGTGAGTGCACCCGTGCCGAAACCACGACCAGACATTTCGATGAGTGCGTCACGAGGCGCTGGAACGTCCGTCCATACGTTCGAGTTGAGGTCGCGTAGAGCCGCTGTTTGGCCCTTTATCTGACTCGCGTCAAAGATTTTCGGGTCGTAGAGCGAATAGTACTTGCTTTCAATCAGTGACTCGGGGCGCGTGAATGTCAAGAGGACGTTGGAACTCGGCAAAGGAATCACCTGGTTCTGGTCCGTGACGACATCGATTCGGTAGAGATAATCTTGGGGTTTTGTGATTGTATCCGCCAGAACGTTCGCCGTTCCGGGTTCTGAAACGAAATTCGTCACCTTGAGGTTTCCGGCAACATCGACGAGGAGCATAGACGGGTCACTGAATCCTGTCACTTTCCAATCCTTGTCAGGCATTGGGCCTATGAACCGGTCGACAACGTACACGCTGAATGCGTTTCCAGTGACGAGCGGACCACGGAACCCATGGGCTGTCGAATTTGTTTTCATCAACTTTTCAAAATTAAACGTCAACTGAAGCAATGAACTCGGTGCCACTGGAATTGTACCTTCCCCTACGACTGTCGCCGTCACAATAGCCACGTACGGAAACGAAATTGCAGGTGGACCCGGATTGATGACGACATCGCCATAGACGTTGGATGTGTACGTCTGAACGATGACGCGTTGCTGGATACCGGTCAGACCCGTGATTGTCATTCCGGGTACGATAGGTGCATTCTGTGTCAGGTAAACCGACAAGACATTTGCAGTTAAAGACGGTCCGTAAAACCCGGGCACGGTGAAGCTCGTCGCAGCGGGTGTCACTGTGACTGTTGGTGACGATGGAGGCGGCGGTGGCGGTGGCGGTGGAGGAGCGGTTGGCCGCCGAGTCTGCAAAGCCTGATAGGCGGAGACAATCTGTTCTTGTGTCGGGTTTGGTGGGAGACGAGACCGAACGATTCTCGCCACCATGACGATTTCAAATGACGGCGTCCCTGGTGGTTCCAGACCGCGAATCGTCTCTTCGACAATGTCCATCTTCTACAAAGACTCAAGATCTTGTTTCCACAGGTTCGACACGGTCGTCGCCTCGAGCGTAGCAAGTTCAGCCTGAAGGTTTTTCACCAGTGTCAACGCCTTGTTGATTTCTTCCGCTGTGTACTGGTAAGTCCGCACCGAAACCAGCAACTCGTGTGGAAACCCGAGACGCGTCATGTCGGCTTCAATGTCGCCTCTGGCCCGTCGGAAAATCTCGAGACGGCCGTGTGCCACCTCGGTGATGAAACGCGCTCGCAACGTGTTTTCAGTCACCTGGCGTTTGAGTTCCTTGACCAGGTAGGCCTTGCGTGTTTTGTACAGCGCCATACGCATCTCGAGGTAGTCGACCAAAATCTCCTCTGGGCTCGCATACTTTTTCACGGCACCGTTCTGTCCGATGAGGTACATGTTGCTCGTGTGAATCGTCTTCACGAGGCCAAGCTGCTTGGGGTCGTCAACCTCAGTCCAGACCAAGAAGTCAGCCTTGTTTTCCGTCGAGTGATTCTCATACTTGACCTCGAGTCCGTCCAGAAACTCCTTGTAGTCCTGGATCCATTTGCCTGGAGGAAGCTCAGTCACGTGGATACGCGACCCCTGACGCTCGAACGTCCCTGTCAGAGTCCACGTGTGTTCGCCCGTCTTTTCCGTAGTTCCTGTAAATCCCTTGAAGTGAGGTTTCATCGGCTCCATCGCCTCACCGCGAAGTACATGTTGAATGTTCTTCGTCACCACCTTGGGGTCGTACGGCGGAACGTACGACGAAAATCCAGTCCCGATACCCTCTGCGCCGTTCACGAGTACCATCGGCACGATGGGCAAGTAGTACGTCGGTTCGACATTCTGACCATCCTCCGAAACATACTTGAGTACCGGATCGTCACGCTGGTCGAAGATCCGACGTGTCTTTTCAGCCAGTCGCGTGAAGATGTAACGAGGACTGGCTGCATCCTTGCCACCCATCAGACGCGTTCCAAACTGACCGCTCGGCTCGAGCAGGTTGACGTTGTTCGACCCGACAAAGTTCTGTGCCAACCCGATGATCGTCCCCTGGAGCGACGCCTCGCCGTGGTGGTACGCTGTGTGTTCGGCGACGTACCCACTCAGCTGCGCCACCTTGGCATCCTTGACCAGGTTACGCTTCAGACACGCGTAAATAACCTTGCGCTGACTCGGCTTGAGTCCATCCCCTACGTGTGGAATCGAACGCTTGATATCCTCGACCGAAAAGTTGGCCAAGTCCTGGTGGACGAAATCAGTCACCGTCAACTGCTTCACGTTCCCGTACTCGACACCCGGTGGTGTGTTCGCCATGTGCTCCACGAGCCACCCCTTTCGTGCATCCGCCATGGCTTTGGAAAAGGCGAGCGTCATCGACTCACCGGTCCGTGCATCCGGTGTGAATTTCACAGTCAGACGATCAATCATCTTGAAGTACTCCTTCGCCTCTGCTGACGTGGATGTTCCCAGACCCTTGTAGTACTTGACGTCAGTCGAACGTCCAGCCCTTGCACGGAACGCCTCTTCCGTGAAGAACCAATCCTTGCCCGCCTTGATCACAGGGGTCACCATCGCCACCAGGAAACCCAGATCGAGCAGACTCGGCCAAAAGTGGTGAATCATGTTGAGCACCAGACCCTTGATGTGACTGCCGTCCAGGTCAGCGTCAGTCATGATCATCAAACGGCCGTATCGAAGTTCTCGGAGTGAAGTATAGACCTTTCCATGCTGAAGGCCCAAAATCTTCTTGAGGTTCGAAAACTCCTCATTCTCGGTGAGTTGCTTTACACTAGCATCCCGAACGTTCCTCGGTTTCCCCCGGAGCGGGAAGACGCCGTATGCGTTGCGGCCTACTACGCTCAGCCCAGCGACCGCGAGCGTCTTGGCTGAGTCTCCTTCCGTCACAATCAGAGTACACTCGTGACTCTTGGCTGTTCCGGCCCAGTTGGCGTCATCCAACTTCGGGACACCGGTGATCTTGTTCTTCTTGGCACCGTCCGTCTTTTTGAGCTCCTTCTCCGTCTTGGACACAGCAAGAGCCGTCAGCTCGTCGCCGACACCTGATGCCAGTACATCCTTGATGAACTTGGGCTTGAAGTCGTACTCGGTTGTGATTTTCGAGGTACACTCCGTCTTGGTCTGACTCGAGAATGTTGGGTTGATGACTGTTGAACGCATCATAACAAACAGAGACGCCTTGATTTGCGCCGGTCGAATCCCCGTCGCCAATTTGGGTACGAGCTGATTCACGAACCGGTCCACGTGCGTCCCACCCTGCGTCGTCGAGATGCCGTTGACGAACGAGATGTGCTGAAACGAACCGGTCGTCGAATGACCGACGACGATGTCTTGTCCGAGCGTCGCCAGAGGTACATCACCGAGGTGCATACGAGTGTAGTCCTCGAGGCTCTTCACCTCGAGGCGCGTCCCGTTCAGGTACACATGACACTTGGGACAACACGCCGCCGCGTCCCATACGCGTTTCGTAAGCACCTTGAGCAAATCTGGGAGTTGTGTCGACCCACCCTCAAACCGCGACCAGTCGGGTTGAAACTCGATATCGACGTACCCACCCTTTGCAGCCATCTGTGTGATGACTGGCGGCTCACACACCGTCATGTTCTTGGACCACTTCTGGACGTACTTTTGATTCTTGTGGAGGATCCGGACTGCAAACTTGGACGAATAGACGTTGGTCAACTTGGCACCGTAGCCGTTTCGACCACCGGTCGTACGTTCCTGAGTGTCGTCGTAGTTGCTTGAGGTTAACAAGTGTCCAAAGATGAGCTCAGGGAGTCGAACACCCGTCTCGGTATGTACGCCGTTCGGGATGCCGTCGCCGTTGTTCCGTACTGAAAACACGTCACCCTGAAAAGTTACGTCGATGCGTGTCGTTTTTTTCGGGTTGAGAGAGTGTTGGTCGATGGCGTTGACGAGCACTTCATCAAAGATTTTCACAAGTCCGGGTGACACGGAGACGGTGGCCCTCTGAAAATCGACCCATGTTTCTGTTGCTTCACGAGCGAGTGATCCTACGTAAGAATCCGGGCGAGTGAGGATGTGATCTTGATGGGAAATTCGTTTATATTGCATTTTCTAAAATATGTTCTGTATCCTTAATAGCGTTTTTTCTACGCTGAGCGGCTTCTCGTAATTTAGCTCGGTGTTCTTCTGTAAAAACTCTTCCCTTTAAAGCAGCACTCTGTTTTGCTCGAGTTTCTAATGAAACCCACTTTTTTATTTGTATCCGGACGCGCGAGGATGTGCTCGACGTGCGTGAGTTTACGATACATGAACTAAACACGTGCGTTGTTCTTAAGTCGTCAATGAACAAATACGTTACATTTCTCGGTATCGTCGCGTGTTCCCATGTCGTACGATGTATAGCAGAGTACGCGTACTACACACAATGTGCGGGAATTTGGAACTCGATTTTCACATGGAATTCTCCCACATGTCGGGGTCTTCGTTGGACGGCAGACTCGATAATGACGAACGTCGTTTCGATTGTCGGTGTACAGGTCACAAAGCTCCTCGAGTTTTGATTTTTTTTCTAACGTACAGTAATGCCGAAACGCCCGAGAAATAATGGGAACTCTCCAGCATCTAAACGAGCTCGTACCCAAGCACCTCATCGGTACGGCATGAGTATCAACGCAAATGCAAATAGATACCTCATAGCGAGACGTAGACTGGGTCTGAACCGCGCTGTATTGCGTGCTCGGATTTATACTACTCTTGCCCGGCATTATGAAAATCGTTCAATGACAAACATCTACGCCGCCGTGAACCGCGCTCTGACTCGCGCAGGCATTTAAAAAGAGAATACGTATGAAAGGCAAATGACGCAGACCATCAAGATGCTGATTGCGAAGCTGGATGAGCTCAAGGCTCGCACCAAGGAGACGAACGAGGAGCTGAAGCTGGCCCTCGAGGACACGGACGTTTACCGCGACATTCTTCATGCGTCCATGGAGGACAAGCGATACAACGTCACGGAGAAGATTGCCAAGGTGCACGCCCACAAGGTGGCTCTGAAGCACTTTACTCCGCCTAAGGAGGAGGAGTGAACCTAGAATATGGACTGCAACGACGAGATCAAGGCACTTATTGCCGAACGAATGGAAAAAGGTAAAAAGGCGTACGGCCATGGACTATTACAGAACTCAGGGTATGACTGGGTTCAAGAGGCGCTCGAGGAGGCGCTCGATCTGTCAATCTACCTCTCAGCAAAGCTTATAGAGATTAAAGCATGTACACCTAAGGATGTATGATTTTATCATGGGTTTAGTGTTCGGAACTATCTTTGTTAAAATACTTTCAAAAAAGAAGCGTCAAGATGCGAGTACACAGGTGGATTTTGTGTCGGTGACGATGCCCGTACCGATTCCCAAAAAGAATTTTGTACCTGGGGCCCTATCAAATTATTGGGGGTGTTAGTTCCTTCGCACCGAAGGTGTGAAGTCCCGTGTGGCGGAAAAGATTCTTGATGTCTAGTATGAAGGAGGTGATTCGCGTCTCTCGCGCCGCCCCACCACACAAATGGCGTGCGACGTTTCCCAATGGAAAATCAGTGAGCTTTGGTCTCCGTGGATACTCGGACTACACTATTCACAAAGACCATGAACGTATGCTGCGTTATCTGACGCGTCATGTCAAGCGAGAAAATTGGAGTCCATCAGGTCGCTTTAAGGCGGGTTTCTGGTCCCGTTGGCTCTTGTGGTCAAAACCCAGTATACGCAGCGCAGCCCGTGAGACTGAGAGAGTCCTCGGTGGAAAGTACCGTGTTGTTATCGGAAAATAAAGTTCTATCGACTAAGTAGATGTGGGGCCCGATAACATGTTATCGTCCCGGCCCGCCACCAGACGTTCTTTACGTCGTCATTCCATACTTTAATTATTGTGGATTCAAACGACGTCAAGAATTGTTCATCAAGTTTGTGAATGAGATTCAGCACGTCAAGGGAGTGCGTATCGTCGTGTCTGAACTCGTCGGACCAGCGCCGCTCCCAAAACTTCCAGTGTGGAAGCACATCAAAAACAGGTCGGACACACCTGTGTGGATGAAGGAGAAACTCATCAACGTAGCTATCAAAACCCTTCCAGAGAATTGGAAGTACACGGCATGGATCGATGCCGACATTACGTTCTTGAATCCTGACTGGGTTCAGGATACCATCGAGGCTCTCCAGACGAATGACGTAGTTCAGATGTTCCGGACGGCTGTTAACCTCGGACCGAACAACGAAGCGATCAAGATTGATAAAGGATTCGGGTACATGCACGCGGACAGCGGTACACCCTACGTCAAGACGGACAAGTACGGGTATTGGCACCCTGGCTACGCATGGGCCTGTACACGCAAAGCGTTTAGGACAATGGGAAGCTCGCTGCTCGACTGGGCAATCCTCGGATCGGGTGACAGACACATGGCGATGGCGTGGGTCGGACGCGTTTTGGACAGTTGTCCCGGAAACATTCACATGAATTACAAGATTATGCTCATGGAGTATCAACACAAGTGTCAAAAATTTAAACTCTCGTACGTCCCTGGAACTATTCTGCACCACTGGCACGGTAGATTCGAGGACAGGAAATACAAAGAACGCTGGGACGTTCTCGTACGACATGCGTTTGATCCTATCGCAGACGTCACGATGAGTCTCAGATTGACACCCACCGGGAAACGCATGGAGAAGGATCTGAAGGCGTACTTTGAAGGTCGCAGGGAGGATTCGGTTTGAAAACCCCTTTCCGCCGAAGGCGGGAAGAATGTCAGCTCGTGACCGAAATTTCTTCCCACCTTCGGCGGGAAGAGGTACTAGTCAACATCCAGATCAATAAGTAGACTTTTTTCATACATAGTAACCTCCTGGAGAATGCCCGTAAGTATCTGGGCATTGTCGAGTAGGGTAAAGCGCTGGTTGCGGCAACTTGAGTTTTTGATACGGGTCATGACACGGCTGATCATAGCGTGGATCTCTACACGATTCGTCATTTTTGTTGTTTTGGTGAAGGCGAGATGTATGCGTGGGCAGGATAAGACATGAATTTTAGAAGTGATGATTATCATCAATCCACTGGTCCACCGAGTTGACGTACAACAGCAACTCCCAGATGGAACTGATCTGGGGACACCACAGACGATCCTCCTTCGGACCCTCGTTGAAATACACAGAGTGCCAGTTCGGCAACCACCGAGCCGTGCCCAGGTTTTTCAACGAGTCATCCACGTAGATGTGCGTCATGTGACCAGGAAACTGTGTGTACCGGTCAGCCTCGGGTTTCATTGATGATTTGCTGACGTCATGTCCTACACAATCGATGTAGACGTTGTCGCTGATTGCCCGGCCGATGGGTACCGCCCACTCAACCGGACTGTTTGTGAACAGCGTCACCTTCCAATCATTCTCAGTCAACTCGTGCAGCTCCTTCGCCTCCTGTTGAAACTCTGTGCCGTAGATAACCTCAGCCAAGTGTTCCATGAGCCGCTTGTCGTACACCTTTTCGTTGAAGTCGCTCGTGTCCACCTGGAAAGCCGTCGCGAGTCCTCGAGCCGTGTGACCATGTGCGAGGTACAACATGCGATTCGTCTCCCGTGGGTCCTTGCACCGGGGCATCTTGGCGGCGACGTACCGGACACAATTGTCCTTGACGTGCTCCATGAGCAGACGGTCACGCAAAATGACGCCATCAATGTCGAGCAGAAGTGACTTGTACATTTCGTTTTCAAGCGCGTCGGTGTTTTAGAAGACTTCTAGGGATTATTAACTAGAAAATACATTCCGTTCTTTCTCCTAGCAACAGCCAAACGAGACGGTGATGCGCTCGTAGTCACAGTTCGCCTGTTCATGTTGTTCAAATAGTTTTTGTAAGCCTGATGT
>Ga0247723_1001620_pt1 | contig 12879 bp, 11 predicted proteins | sample MSEWelMarce5H_FC_FD_189079 | JGI IMG/M metagenome (GOLD analysis project Ga0247723, IMG submission 189079) | Subsurface sediment microbial communities from gas well in West Virginia, United States - MSEEL Well Study Marcellus 5H_FC | ecosystem: Environmental > Terrestrial > Deep subsurface >...
ATGGAACAAATCGTTTCAAAACAAGGATTATATGCTTATAAAGTAATAATGGACGATACAAACAATACAGCAGATGTAATCGACAGAAACCAATTAGTTGGTCAGATTTATGTTCAACCTACTAAAACTGCTGAATTTATTATCTTGGATTTCACACTTCAGCCAACTGGAGCTACTTTCCCAGCATAATAAAAAATTTAAATAATTGATATTTATAATAAACAATATATAACAAATGGCAGTATTAGATCCTTCAGAAATTATGTTCACCGCTTTTGAACCAAAAGTTCAAAATCGTTTCATAATGTATATAGATGGTATCCCATCATATTTAGTAAAATCAGTAGCTTCTCCATCATTTGATGCTGGCGAAATCGTATTGGACCACATCAACACTTACCGTAAAGTTAAAGGTAAAGTAAGATGGCAAGATATGTCTATGACATTATACGATCCAGTAACACCTTCAGGTGCACAATCAATCATGGAATGGGCTCGTTTAGCTCACGAATCAGTAACTGGACGTGATGGATATTCAGATTTCTACAAGAAAGACTTAGTTCTAAATGTATTAGGACCAGTTGGTGATGTAGTATCAGAATGGATTATCAAAGGAGCATATGCAAAAACTGCTAACTTTGGTGCCTATGATTGGTCAAATGAAGCTGCCGTATCAATTGACTTAACAATCGCTATGGATTATTGCGTATTGAATTATTAAAAATTAGATTGTGAATATTTAAAAACCCTTTGGCAATTTGTCAAGGGGTTTTTTGTTTTATATATTTATATACGCACAATAAAACTGTTATATGGAATCTAAATTTAAATTACCAACCGAAACGATCACATTACCTTCAAAAGGCTTATTATATCCAAAAGATAATCCATTATCATCTGGTGAAATTGAAATGTCATATATGTCTGCAAAACATGAAGATATATTAACAAATTCAAATTATATCCAAAATGGAACTGTAATTGATAAATTACTACAAGCATTAATCGTATCACCAATCGATTTTAATACATTATTAGTTGGAGATAAAAACGCATTGTTATTTGCTGCTCGTATTTTAGGATATGGTAAAGAATATCAAATCCAATTCTATAATTCATCAACAAAACAATTAGACGATTATACAGTTGATTTAACAACATTAACTGAAAAAAATATTGATGAATCTTTAATTACTCCAGGTACAAACGAATTTTCATTTACTCTACCACAATCAAAAAACTTAGTAACATTTAAAGTATTAACACATGGTGATGAAAGAAAAATCGATCAGGAATTAAAAGGATTAAAGAAATTGTATCCAAACGAATCATTTGATGTGACAACTCGCCTAAAGCATATGATAACATCTGTGGAGGGAATGCGCGAAACTAAAGATATCCGTGAGTTCGTCGACACTGCTCTGACCGCTCAAGATTCACGCTCATTACGCGAGTATTACTCAAAAATAACACCAGACATAAACACAATTATTACGGTTGATAAGGATGGGTACACACAGGAGGGTGTAGATATCCCAATTGGGATTAACTTTTTTTGGCCTAACACCGGAGCATAGATTAGGAGTATTTTCTCAAATCCATGAAATTGTTTATCATGGTAATGGTGGTTATTCTTGGAGTGATGTTTATGATATGCCAATATGGTTACGTAAATTCACATTTAGAAAAATTCAAGATTATATCGATAAGCAAAACGAAGAAATAGAAAAACAAAGAAATAAATCTACTAACACAACTAAAGCAGAGATATCACGTCCTGCAATCAAACCCGATTATTCATTCAGAGCATCACCACAAAAGTGATGCTTTTGATATTTATATTATATAATTAACTTATAGTATGGCCCAAGATCCAGAAGATTTAAATAAAGAATTAAAAATAACAGCTTCTCTTCTTAAAAATGCCTTTACCGATATTGGTAGGCAAATTGAAGATATATTTGATAGAGCAACCTCCGCAAATGATTCATTTCAAGAATCATTACAAAAAGATCTGACTGCTACTTTAAATTCATTAGGTAAAAATTCTAGAACATTAATTGATAACCAAGAAAAACTAAATAGAGGTTTACTTTCTTCTAAAAAAGTTCAAGAACAAATATATTCTTTAAAAGCAAGAGAAGAGGGGGCTTTATTAGCTTTAAGTCTACAAATGGGGTTGAGTGAAGAAAGAACAGCTCAATATAAACAAGATATTATATCCTATACTAAGGCCCAAACAGAAGAATATCAAATTCAATTAGATTTAGCTAAAGAAATAGAAGGTAAACTTGGGATTACTTCTAAATTAATTAAAGATCTAAGTAAAATTCCTATATTAGGAAGCTTTTTAGATACTGAAAATGCTTTAGAAGCAATGCAAACAACAGCAGCCGCTGGAGGAAGTAAATTTGAAGTACTAAAATCAGGATTAACAGGATTAATTACACCGGCCGCTTTAGTTACGGCTGGGGTAAAATATATAGGTGAACAAATATTAAAGGCTGATGAAAACACTACTAAATTAGCTAAATCATTAAATCAAACTAAAACTGAAGCTGCCGGTACTCAAATTGAGTTATCAGGTATGGCTATGGCCAGTGGTAATGCTTATTTAAATACTAGTAAATTAGTTGAAGCTACTGTTAAATTAGGCCAACAATTAGGAATTGCTAAAGTATTTTCAGCAGATGTTACTACTGAATTTGCTTTATTGACTGGTAGAATGGGGTTAGCAGAAGAATCTGCTGCTGGTTTAGCTAAAATGTCTGTAATGTTGGGTAAAAATTCCCACAATGTAACTACAGAGGCATTAGGTACAGCTCAAGCATTACAATCCCAAGCAGGTATACAGTTAGATAATAAAAAAATACTTGAAGAATCAGGTAAAGTATCAGGTCAATTATTAGCTAACTTTAAAGGTAACCCAACAGCAATAGCTGCTGCTGTTACTCAAGCTAAGTTATTAGGTACTACTTTAGAACAAACTAAAAAACAATCAGAATCATTACTAGATTTTCAATCATCGATTGAAAACGAATTAAAAGCTGAATTAATTACAGGACAGCAATTAAATCTAGAACGTGCTCGTGCATTAGCTCTATCAGGCGATCAAGCAGGCGTAGCTAAAGAATTAGCTAGCCAGAATATGAATTTTAGTAAGTTCAGTCAAATGAACGTTCTAGCACAGAAAGATTTTGCTGCTGCTGTAGGTTTATCTGCTGATGAATTATCTGATCAATTAGCAACACAACAATTTATAGGTAAATCAAGATCTGAAGTAGCTGCTGTAGCAGGTGAAGAAGTAGCTAATCGTTTACAGGCGTTAAGTGTACAAGAACGTTTTAATGCGTCTATGCAAAAATTACAAGATGCTTTAACACCTGTGTTAACTGCTTTAGCCTTTGTTTTAGATAAAACTGTTAGATTAGTTACTTTAGATTTTAAAGGATTAGTAGGTGCAGATGATTTAATGTCTGGTTATGGTAATCGTACATTATCTACCCCACAAGGTACATATGCATTAAACAATAATGATACAGTAATTGCAGGTACTAACTTATTTAGAGGAAATGATGTATATTCAGGTCCAGCAGGTGCTTTATCATTAGGTGGTGGTATTGATTATGATAAACTAGCATCATCAATGAGTAAAGTAAATATATTTGCTGATGTCAATGAAATAGCGGATAAATCTCGTAATAGAATAAGTATAGGTCAAAATGCAAATATAAGACACTCTGTTTAATTTTAATATTTATAACAAAATAACATAATGGGATTATTACAAAACATAAGTAAAAAATTAGGATTTGGTGGAACTAAACCTAATTTTAATGCTGAATCTAAAACTTCAACATTACATAAATTATCATCTACAATTGGTGAGCCAAAAATTACAAGAAATCCATCTATCCTAGATGAAACAGATGCTTTGAATAAAAACAAATTCAGAAGCGCTAAAGGACAAAAATATACTGATAATTTACCTAAATAATTATGTCATTATTTGACAAATTAAAGGATACCAAATTTAAATCATTAAAGTTTGGTAGTGATAAGCCTGGAGGTGGAACAAGCCCAGAACCTATCATTCAAACACCTATTAAAGATAACAACTTAGTAGGTATGGAAAAAACTGTAGCCGATACGGCAGCAGAAAATAAAGATAGGATATCCAAACTTATCAAATCCACTCCACGTGGTATTAATTTCCTTAATAAACAATCAGGTTTACAATTATCTAATGCTCGTTTAGAATTACCAAAAGGAAACATATTCGGCGCCGGTGTTAATTCAGCTACACGCTTAACTCCATTAACATTCTACAATAAAGAAACACTATTAGCTCAAGAAGGTGGTAATATAGGTGATCATTTTGATCGTTTTGGTTTAACACCATTTATGGAAGATAGCTATAAGTATATTAATATAGCAACTTCTAATAATACTACAAAAAATAATAGATTAGTAGGATTACAAAATAAACTAGAAACTAAATATTATAAATTAACACCTGGTGTTAGTATAACTCAATCTAGTGTTAATATATTAAAATCTAAAGTAAAAAGTATATTAGGTGGTATTTCTACATTCACTAATACATTAGCAGGTATTTCAAATATATTTGGTGGATCTCCATTTTTAAATAAAATAAATAATAAAATAAGTGGTATATCTAGATTAGTATCACCATTTTTATCACCTACAGTTGATCAATATATTGGAGGACCTGGCTCAAAATTTGGTGTTGGTACTACTAATATTAGACGATTTGATTTTACTAATGATTTAGATAAATTCAATTCATTAAAAGAGCTATCAGATACTAAAGCAAGATCTGGAAAAATTAATCCAGATATTTTAAATACTACTTACGGTGCTTCATTTTCATATAATACAAATGTAAATGCAGAGCCATTTACAATAGCATTACCAACATCACAAGTAACAAATACATTTACTAAACTAAACAATCAGAAAGTAAAACAACATGCTTCGTATGGTGGAAATAATGTTCCTCCAGTAACTGGTATTCAAACAAAATATAATTATGTTGTATCTTTATCTAATCCTGAAATGGATATTATAAAAGATAGACTATCTGATAGCTTTAATTATTTTGGGCCTAATAAACAAACATTTTTAGCATTTGATAGAAATGATGGAGATAATATGTCTGTTGTTTTTCAACTTATTGACCCCTTTAGTGGAATTAATTTACAACGCATAATATTTTCAGCATATATAAATGGGTTTAAAATAAATTCAGATGCTACTTGGAATGATATTTCATATATTGGCCGCTCTGAAGATTTATATGTTTACTCAAAATACAAACGTACAGCTTCATTTAATTTACAAATACCTTGTTTTAATATAATCGAATTGCGTGAAAAACATAGAGCCTTAGGTGCTTTAGAATCATCATTAGCAGGGCGGTATAATGAAGATAATAAATTAGGGGGTATATTAACTAGATTATATCTAGGAAAATATCTGTATGGCGAGGTTGGAATTATTAATAACATATCGTATGATATACCTAATGATTCAAGTTGGGATTTAGATGAGCAATTAGCACATAACATAAATGTCTCAATTAACTTTACTATTATTCATAATGAATTACCTACATACAGAGGTGAAGGAGGATTTTTAGGAATAAACAATAATATACCTAATGCAGCTAATGGATTTATTAGTAGTCAAAAAGCATTAGATAAAGCCGGAGCTTTTGTAGAAGATGATATAATTAATTCTGAGACTAAATTTGCTAAGATTATTAAAACTGATAATACTTCAATTCAAAAAGGTAATCAATTAATTGATTTAGTAACTAAAACTAAAGTTGATAATATATTAAAACAAGCTCGTAATACTATTCCCACTCCACAAATGCAAACAGTAAAACCAATATCTCTACCAATAAATAAACCCGTATTAGCATCATTACCATCCAAAACACCATTTGCGCCATCAACATTACCTACTCAATTAAAAAATAAAATCCAACCATTACCTTTTACTAAATGAGATACGATAAAAACATAATACATAAAACATCATCAGGTAAACGTTACTATAAAAGTAAAATTTACCCGGATATCCCATACTCAGATACTGATGAATATATTATAACAACAATTGGTGATCGTTTAGATTCAATAGCATATAGCTATTACAACAATGCTGAATTGTGGTGGGTAATTTCTGTAGCAAATAATAATATAACTAATGGTTCTATGTTTCCTACTCCAGGTACCCAATTAAGAGTTCCTACTAATATTAACAGTGTATTAAATTTATTTGATCAAGTAAACAACTTATAGTTATGTCTATTTTTAATCAACCTATAGATCCTACAATTGCTGGTTCTCTAAAACGTAGACAGAATCTTATGGGAAATGAGTCTCGTACTTCTGCTGAACTCTCATTTTTAAATTCTAACACATCATTCGCTAAATTAAGTTCATCAGTTAATATAGATGGTTCCCCCGAATTAGCTAAAAATAATGTATTGATTGGAGGAACTTTATTTAATAATAAACTACGTGCTGGGGTAGGAGTAGGCTCAAATAATGCATACGCATTAAATAATAATATATTAGGTATTAGACCTATGCCGGGTATTACTTCTGTAACTATAGATAATGTAGGGGCCTATGGCTCAATTCGTAAAGCTACAGTTAATTTTCAATGTTGGGATATTAAACAACTTGAAGATTTAGAAAAACTATATATGCGGCCTGGCTATACAGTGTTATTAGAATTTGGCCGTAGCACATATCTAAACAGCAAAGGTAATTTATCAGTAGTAAATGATGATTCAACATTTTTTACAACTAGTATTGATGGTGATATACAAGATTATTTAAATAAATTATATAGAAAATCTATAGAAAACGAAGGTAATTATGATGCCTTCTTTGGGTATATAATAAATTATAGTTGGAATGCTCGTGCTGATGGTGGATATGATTGCAAAACTGAAATTATATCTACTGGAGAAATTTTAGAATCAATTAAAGTTAATTATTCATTTGCTGGTGCTGTAGATTATAATAGTTTAAAAATAGACCCAAAATCTGCTAAATTTAGAGGATTATTATTTCCTTTATTCAAGTCTAACATGGATACCCGAGATATTACTCGGATAAATAATGAATACGCTGAAAATATATTATCTGGTGTGATGTATGAAGTGTATACTTTATGCAGATATAATGAAAAAACTACATACATCTCAGATAAAACATTAAAGTCAATCCCTATCAAATTAACTAATGGAAAAACATTTAATATAGATTATTATGTTATAAACTACAAGTCTAATGCAGATCCTCAAGATGATAAAGATAAATTCAATCTAGGTGATGATAATATATTTATTACAACTGAAACATTTACTGAATTATTTACAAATCTAATATTACCTAAGGTATATAATAGTAGTGGAAAAAGTAAAGGTGACATGGTGTCATTATCAACTTACGACCGAACATACCCTACAGGTGGAGTTAAATCTCCACTATTATGTTTATACAATCCATTAGTGATATCAACAAATCCCGATGTGTGTTGGATTAAAAATGATAGATGGGCTGAAATATTAACAGGAATTCAAATTAAAGTTCAACAAGAACCTATTAAAACCTCATTAATAAATGATCCTCAAATCAATAGTGCTGAAGCTAACAATTTAAAACGTAAAATTGTTGGATGGGTTAAAAAATTAATACTTCCGGGACGTAAGAAAAATACATTTACTCCTTATGAGGTATTAAAAGAGATAATAGAAGAATCTAAATCATATAAAAATGGCACTGCTGAGGATGAATTTATTAGATATTTTAGTAAAAATTATACTTATTTAAGAGGAGGGATTGCAACTATTGACAATGAAGTTTCTGGTACCCAAGTAATTGGTGCCAATCCTGCTGGTTCAATATTATCTACTACAAAGGAAATTAAACGTGTCAATCGCAGAACATGGAATATTTTTAAAGGATATGGTGGAGAGGATACCGTTGTTACTGAACTTATTGAAAAATATAATAATAAAGATAAAACATTTGGTGCATTGTTACGTGCCAGTACCGGTGCAGTAGTAGTAGGTGTAGCTGAGGATGTAATAGCGGATCGATTTTTAAAAAAATTAACAACAACATTTGATAATAATATAGAACAATTAGTTCAAAGCCAACAAAATGAAATTGACAGAGGAATTAAAATAAAAGAAACAGAAACTAAAAATAAAACTGATTTAAGTGTGGTTAGTAATAGTTATCTAACTCAAAATAACGAAATTAAAAAACCATTCTTACCAATTTCATCTGGATCTTCAAAATCAAAATTTGGTCAGATAGGAAACATATACTTAAATTTAAAACATTTATATAAAATAGCAAAAGACCCAGGAATATCATCTCAAGATACATCCGGTAAAAATAAATTAAGTGCATCTTCATATTTAAAACATATTCTTCAAGATGTTCAAACTGCGTTATGTGATATAAATCAATTTGAAATTCATATTGATCCTATTGATGGAATTGGACGTATTATTGATTTAAACTATATAAATAAAGATATAGCAAGTGATATTTTTACTTTTGAAATAGGTAGTAATAAGTCTATTGTGCGTGATTTAAAATTAGAGTCACAAATTTTTTCAAACCAATCTTCAATGGTTGCTATCTCAGCACAATCAGATGCAGGAACATTAGGTTTAGATAATAGTACTTTAGTTGGTTATAACGAAGGTATTACTGACAGGATGATTCCTAAAAAAGACTCATATGTAAGTGATATTGAAAATCAACAAGCAACAATTGTAACCAATTATGTAAGTTCATTATCATTTATTTTAAATGAATATATTAAAAATTTCTTTGGTGAAGGTAGCAGCGATAATTACATTACAGTATATAATAATGCACTTTCATCTAAAACACCAGTAATAAAATATGATGGAGATGGTGATAGGATTTTTAATGCTGGAAAAGCAGGTTCATATTCAAATTCGTTAAGAGATATAACATATTTTTTTACATCATTAAAATCTTTTAATAATGATAATAAAGGCAAAGCCATAATCCCAACATTAATTTCATTAACTATAGATGGGTTAGCTGGTTTTATTATAGGTAATTTATTTAAAATAGATAATACTTTTGTTCCTAATTATTATAAAAAAGGAGATAAGTTAGGTTATTTAATTACAAAATTAAATCATAATATTCAAAATAATGATTGGACTACTATAATATCTGGATACCCATTTAATTTAGAAAGCAATACTGAAGAAACTACTGATATTTTTAATTTTAGTGTTGTAGTTAGTATCAATCCTAACCCTCCCCTAGGCTCATCAGAAATTAATACTCCTGCGGGTGCTGTTGTTACTACTAATAAGAAAAGTTTTATAGAAATAATTCAAACTATAAACGCAACCTACAAAACTAAATATTCTAGTATACAACCAGCTGAAAAGTTAAAATTTGATGAAGTATTTACAAATGCTATGAATACTATATTATCTACATTAGCAAATTCTTCACTAAAAAGTAACCCATTACAAATTACATCAGGTATTAGACCAGGAAGTTTACATTCTCAAGGTAAAGCATTAGATTTACAGATTAGAGAAAAAGGAACATTAAAAGCTTTAGTAAGTAGTAACTATCCTAATTGGGCGTCTTTAGATTATGGAAAAGAACAAAATGATAGAATAATGGCTATCCAAACATTTTTAGTAAATACATTTAGTGGGGTACCTTTAGGAAAAAATAAGTATTGGTTTACCTTAAATGTTAATGGTACTAAAATTGATTTCCTAAATGAGTACTTCCGTCCATCTGCGGGAGCAACTGGTCCACATTTTCACTTTGAAATAGGTTAATTATGGTAGATTATATCCCTGAATCCCAAATAATCAGTAATCAAATAGCAAAACCTGGAGAGTTTGTATATTCAGATTCTGGAATTCCATATGTTGGGTCATACCATATAATAAATGGTAAAGCATTTGCTGGAGCTGTATTAAATACATTTGAAGTTCCAATTCCATTAGATCAACCTCCTACAAATGTTATGGCTAATATAGTAAATATTGCTGGGTTTGGTACTGCCGCCTATGCTATGGCTAAGCAAAATATAAATAATGCTAAAAATTTAATAGAAAAATTTATACCATCATCTCAAGTTCAAATATCAAGTGAGGGGTCTACACCAAGAACGGGCAAGTCAACTTTTATACAAAAAACAAATGATCCTAATAAAGTAATTAAAGAAATAAAAAATGATTCATCTAACAATGAATTAATATTATCTTTAAAAAAAGACCCATTATATAAACTAGTAGAGATAGATTTTAATTCTCCAACTACTACACAACAAATCGAAGAAGGTGAAAAAACAATCCCAGGACTAAAAACATTTGTTAATTTGTAATTTCTCTATTATTATTAAGTAAAAGGTTATACTATGTTTTATATTATTGAAAAACAAGATCAATTAGATCAGTTACATATTGGCGAAGATACATTCATTCATATTATTCCAACGAATGAAAACTATCATCCTGCTTTACAAAACATTAGCTTAATTTATGTTCGGTGGATTAAAGGCCATAAAGGATATATTCTGTGTGTCAATCATTCAGAATCATTACCACTAAAAATCACCGATATACTCGACAAACTATCTAAAGTCAATAATCTATATACATTAGATAAGAAAGCGGTGTTACACCATTTCCCCACGTTGAGTCCTCAATTAATTGATGTGCAATTGATTAACTCATACCAACACTTTCAAGAAATTAATATTGAACAGTACGAATCAAAAGTTGAAACTGATTTTAAACGTAAATACTATACAGAAGCACCATCAACATTAATTCCTATAGCAAAACATTATGAAAAATATGAAAATATATATGATCATATTGAGCAAACTATAAATAAAATTAGTGAAGATTTAGAGCCATATGCATTTTTAAATCATTACATTGTACCGTTATTTTATAATATTGAAAAACAAGGCATTAAATTAGACAAAGAACCATTCATTAAATACTTCAGTACATTACCTAACCCTAAATTTTCAGTATCTAAAGGTAAAATATACACACAATATAATTTATATACATTAACTGGAAGACCATCAAATGCATTTAATGGTATTAATTTTGCTGCTTTAAATAAAACAAATGGCGAACGTGCTGCATTTATCCCAGAAAACGATAAATTAGTTGAAATTGACTTTAAAGCATATCACCCAACCATCATAGCTAAATTAGCTGGATATAAATTTACAGGGAATATATATGATCAATTAGCTGAAGAATTCCCAGGATCAACACCCGAAACAATTAAGGAATTAGTATTTCAGCAATTATATGGTGGTGTTAGAAAGGAGTTCCAAGATAAGCCGTTCTTTTCTCAAGTAAATGATTACACAAATCAATTATGGAGAAATAATGGAGCAATTGGTACTCAATTTGGTAAGTGGTTTACAAAAGAAATGATTGAAAACCCAACACCACAAAAACTACTTAATTATATTGTACAAAATACAGAAACAATATTTAATGTAGTACAATTTTCAGCTGTTGTTAATTTACTTAAAGATAAGAAAACTAAAATCATATTATACACATACGATTCTATATTACTTGATTACGATTCGTCGGAGAATTTATTAGATAGCATAACTTCGCTACTAAAATTTAATTACTCCACGAAGTCTGGACAAAACTACGCAGAAATAAAATAAACCGTATATTTATGTTGGACTTAAGTTACGATTTATTTAATAATACATTTTTAATGGCTAATAAGCTATTCTGCACATTCACGGCTCCTGAAGAATTAGATAATACTCTAAATACTTTAACGACTAAATATACAATATTATATTCTAAAATATTTGTGTTAGAATCATTGTCGACTGAAGAGTATGTTTGTACTTATAATATAGATACATTCAATATGGAGCAACAATCAGTGTTACCTAACACAATATTGCTACATCGTAAAAAAGAGTCAAATACGTTATATACAATAAATGCATTAAATGCATTAATAAAGTCTTTAAACAACGGCATATTAGATACTAATTTTCGTATTACCTGGTTGGATTATAAAAATTCAATCTTGTTAATTCAAAATAATGATTTAAATATCATTCAAACAAAAATCCATAAGATAATTAATCTGTAGGATTTCTCAATTATTATTACCGAGTACAATTTTTAAAACTTAAATAGTTATATTATGGATTTAGCTTTGTTAAAGCAAAAATTAGTTAATCTTAACGCACCTAAAAACAGTGGTGGTAAGACTTACGAAAAAATCGACTACACGAAAGTGTTCTGGAAGCCTCAGGTAGGCAATTATACGATTCGCATCGTACCATCAAAATTTAATAAGCAAGACCCATTTAAGGAAGTATATTTCCATTATGGATTTGCTAAAGGACCAGTATTGGCTCTAAACAACTTTGGAGAAGCAGATCCAATCATGGAATTTGCAGCAAAATTACGTCAGTCAAAAGATCGCGACAACGTAGCATTAGCTAAGAAATTAGATCCAAAAATGCGTGTATTTGTTCCTGTTGTTGTTCGTGGTGAAGAACATTTAGGTGTTCGTTTATGGGAATTTGGAAAAGAAGTATACAAATCATTACTAGGATTTGCTGCCGATGAAGATTATGGTAATTTTACTGATATCCAAGAAGGATTTGACTTTAAAATCGATGCAGTAGCAGCAGAAGTTGCTGGTCGTAAGGTAGTTAGCTGTACATTACGTCCTCGTCCAAAAGCGTCACCAATTTCTGAAGATATTAATCAGATTAATAAGTGGCTAGAAGAAC
>Ga0247723_1001621_pt1 | contig 12876 bp, 23 predicted proteins | sample MSEWelMarce5H_FC_FD_189079 | JGI IMG/M metagenome (GOLD analysis project Ga0247723, IMG submission 189079) | Subsurface sediment microbial communities from gas well in West Virginia, United States - MSEEL Well Study Marcellus 5H_FC | ecosystem: Environmental > Terrestrial > Deep subsurface >...
ATGACGGGTTCGGGTGTAGTCCCGATGGCGTAGTGGGTGATGGATTATTGGAGATCAAATGCCCGCTGGCTTATACCCAAGTGGAGGTTTTGAGGGACGGAGTTATACCTTCAATCTACATTCCACAAGTGCAGGGTCAGATGCTGGTCATGGATAAAAAGTGGTGTGATTTCCTGAGCTACCATCCTGATATGAAACCCCTGCTAGTTAGAGTGAACAGGGACGATATGTATTGCACTCTTTTGCATGAAGCTCTCAAGGAACTGGTCGAGAACATCAAGATCAACGTGGAGGCATTCAAGAAATGATGCTCGAACTAATGTATAAGGAGTGGTTTGGGGTGGAGTTCAGTGAGGAACCTGCTGAGATACGGCATCTGGTTGGTGAGGTTTGGAATATGGCTCTCCAATCGGTAAACAGGCAAACAATTTTACTTTCCTATGACAACGAGGTGATCTAAATGGCTAATTTCGACAACACTAATACTGGCGCTATCTGGGGCAACAAGGATCGGAAGACGGACAAGCACCCTACACACACTGGCTCAATCAACGTCGAGGGCGTGGAATACTGGGTATCTGCCTGGGTGGGCGACAAGAGCAAGAACCAGCCAGCACTTAGTTTTAAGATTCAAAAGAAGGAAGCGAAGCAGGTTAAATCTGCACCTAAGCAGGAAATTGACAACTCCGATATTCCCTTCTGAGGATCAACCATGCATCTTGGTAACCAATTACGCAAATATGTAGAGAAGAACTACTCTACCAAGTCTGACTTCGCTCGGGCCATTGATTGCAGTCCGCAGTTGCTGCATTCGTACATGAGACGGGAAAACATCAAGTACAGCACTATTGTTCGGATTGCTCGTAGCATGGGCATGGAGGCGGCAGAGTTAATGGCTCTGCTGGTTGCCTGTGAGTGAGGGTCTATCCTGGATTGTGAACAGTGATTTCTCTCTGAAGCAGTTTATGAACTTTGCACAGGAGGAGTTCCAGAAGAGGAAGTATGTGGTGTTCACCTGGCGACACGGTAGGCAACGCACCCCTAAGCAAAATGCAAGTCTCCATGTATGGCTAAAGGAGGTGTCAAAAGCACTGAATGACGCCGGGTATGACATGAAGCGGGTGATGAAACCGGAAGTAGATATACCGTGGGACGATGACGGTATGATGGCTAAGGAGCATTTGTGGCGTCCGATTCAAAAGATCATGCTGGACAAGGAATCCACTACAGAACCGGAACGGGGTGACTATGTGAAAGTGTACGAAGTCCTGAATCGTCATCTTAGTGCGAAGTTCGGTATCTCAGTACCCTGGCCGGTGAACAATGAACCAGAGTGAATCTCAGATGTACGATCTAGGGAGGCAGGCCAGGAGGGCTGCTTTCCCGATTGAGGCTTGTAACTTGTCTATGCTCGACTGGAAACGGTCGTGGTGGGTCGCTGGATGGCACGATGAAGACATGGAGCTAAAAGCAAGAGACGGTCAACAATGATAAGCTGTCTAACGAAACATCCTGAGCAGAGGTGCGCATGAAATCGGACTGGAGCTGGAAGGACGTTCCCGTTGAACTGACTGAGTTGTTTACAAGCCCTGAGCAAAAAGAGATTTTCAATATGCTCGCGGACGGAATGTCGGTCTCTAAAATTTCGAGACATAGACAGGTATCAGAGAGATCGACCTTTCAAATGATAAAACGGATCAAGGAAATTTTATCTAGTGCGGGGTATGACCCGATCAATTCAATGACAATGGTCAGTCCTCAGCCACAAGCACTTAAAGGGAGATCGGCTTTAGTCAAAGTAGGAGAGGATGGATCGGAAACTACTTTGATGTATTGGAATAAAACAGACTATAAACGCGAGAACCATTTAAGTGCCTTCCAGTCTGCTATCAAGGATTTAAGCAAAGGGATTAAGCCTTTCACCAGAGTTAAGAAGCCGCCTAAATCCTTTTCTGACTTACTCACTGTTTACACTCTCACCGACTTCCATCTAGGGATGTATTCTTGGTCGGATGAAACTGGCGCAAGCTGGGACATGAAGATAGCTCAAAACGTACTGTTAAACGCTTTTGCAGAAATGATGGCCGGAAGCCCTGATTCCAAAGTGGGTGTGTTTGCTCAACTTGGAGACTTGCTACATTGGGATGGATTGTTGGCTCTTACTCCGAGTGCGAAGAATGTACTCGATGCAGATACTCGATTTCCGTTGTTAGTGCAAACCGCGATAGGAATATGTCTCAAGGCAGTTGAGATGCTGCTACACAAACATGACCAAGTACACGTTCTAATGTGTGAGGGTAATCACGATCTAGCTTCAAGTGTATGGCTTAGAGCGATCATGGCTAATACATTTAGGGATAATCCTCGCGTGACTGTAGATGACTCTCCCTTTCCGTTTTACTTTTATCGATGGGGAAAAACATTCATAGGTTGGCATCATGGTCACCTTCAAAAGATGGATCAGCTCCCGTTATTGTTTGCCAGTGATCCAAAGTTTAGAAGCGAGCATGGGCAGTGCGAATATACCTACATTCACACCGGACATATGCACCATCAGAAAGTGATCGACAAGGGAGGGATTCTAGTTGAACAGCATCCTACCCTTTCAGCTAGGGACGCTCATGGAGCTAGAGGGTTTCTATTCAGTAATCGAGAAGCCAAAGCGATTACATATCATAAAGAAAAAGGCGAAAGATCACGGTTTACTGTTCGGCCTGATCCTGCCGAGTTCAAGGGGTAGATATGATTACCGTGACCCGTATTACTGGCCCGAAGCAAAAGGCAGCATTACGCGAGTTGCAGTTGATCTGTTTACCCAACGACACTCCAGCAGATTGTGATAGAGGTGGATGCGCATTTGCTCTCTATCATGGGAAACAAATGATTGCTTTTGGGTTAGCGCGGAAATCCAGAGGTTATAAACAAACGATGTACCTGTCCCGCGCAGGGGTTCATCCAGACTATCGAGGGCGGGGATTCCAGAGGGAGTTGATTGCACTTCGAGAGGATTGGGCGCGTAAACACGGACTTAAATACTCAATCACAGACACGGCGAATAGCTCAACGTCTAGTATGCAATCCCTGATTGATATGGGGTACAGACCTTACTGGCCTATCCAGGTAAAACCTTGGGCGTTGAGAGAATCCGTTTACTGGAAAAAAACTTTATGACTGATCTAACACAAAAACCATGCCAATGTGGCGGTATAGCAAAACAAGTCATAACTCACATTTCTCAAGACGGGAAAATGCTTGATCGCCCGCAGCGTAGGGGGTGGTACTGCCCGGATTGTAAATCGTGGGAGAAAGCTATTTTGAGGGAAATGAGAGTGGAAGATGGCGAACAGTAAATTCCGCTGTCTCCACTGTCGGGAGTATTTCCAATCAGACTCTGTTCTGAGGTTCCCAGCAGGCTCTTTTTGCTCACTGCAACACGCCGTGGACTACGGCAGGGCGAAGGCTCAGAAGGCCAAGGAAAAGGCTCAGAAGGCCACACACAAAGCGCAAAAGGCTCAAGTAAAAGCTGGGGATATCCGGCACCAACATAAACTCACACAATCAACTGTCAACCGTCTTTGCCTTATCTTGGATCAAGGGAAGCCATGTATCTCATGCGGTAGGCCAGATCAGGGGGGCAGGATGAGGAACGCTAGTCATTTCAAGTCAAGGGGAGCTAACAGCTTTCTGAGGTACGACTTGCGTGGTTTACATGCCTCTTGTGTCCCTTGCAACTTATATCAGTCTGGCAATATCGAAGGATACCGTTCAGGGCTTCTAGAACGCTACGGGAGCGCGATTGTCGATTACTTGGATACTGCCCCAAGGGTCAAAGCGTGGACGGCTCCAGAGCTGATCCAGATGCGTTCTGAGGTATCCGAGGAAATCAGGCGATTGGAGCGTGGTGAGCAGCCTTCCCGGAACTGGCGGGAATTGTTACAAACTAATACTTGAAAAGCTAAAGCATACGCTTTACAGTTCCGACCACTGCCAACCAAAAGGTAGATTTCTGAGGAGCTGCAAAATGAAACGAGTGATAAACACTTTCCTGGCCGCCGCGTGTGTATACATCGTCTGGCTTTATATCATCCTTGAACTGGTTGATGGGGTGCTGCAATGAACCCATTAGATCGCGCAGAGGGAATTAATCAGGCGCATGGTAGTCCGTTTGACCGTGGCGCTGCCGATAGCTATTACCGCCGTGGCCGGGTGCCGCACAAGATGGTTGGCAAAACGATAATCTGGTTGAAGCCGGATTCACAGGAGTGGATGGAGTATCAGGAAGGGTATGACATAAACGAAGAGATCGGAAGCCATAAGGAGTATGAGTGATGGTACTCAAGAAGATTTCAGATCATTTCTGGATGCTCCAGTCCGATGACGGGCTGGTCAAGCTCACTTGGTTCGGCGCAACCAGAGATGAGGTAATGGGCAGGTTCAACGCCTACATCCGTTCGCTGGATTTGGACAAGATCAGGTACAAGCCGAGGACAAGCTTATGATCCGACTGCTAACTCAATTAATGATAACCGTGTTCGGCCTGTTGGCTATGATTTTATGTTTGGTTGCAATTATTGTGAGGCTTGTATGAATGATATTAAAAGTTTAATTGAGCAGTGTACCAAGTGGAGCGAAGACAGACTAATTTTTAAGAATGGCCGGAGGGAAACGCAGTATTTGAAATTGGCAGAGGAGATGGGTGAACTGGCATCGAATATCGCTAAGGGAAGGGATGTGAGGGATGACATCGGGGATTGTTTGGTAGTGCTTAACAACTTGGCAGTGATGTCAGGTACTACACTAGAAGAGTGTCTCGGCATATCTTACTACAGTATTCGGGATCGGAAGGGATTTCTAAACGGGAACGGAGTCTTTATAAAAGACAGTGAGGTTATGCGATGAGCAAATGTAACGACACTGCACTTTGCCAGCACTTGGCCGGATTGATTGAAGTCGAGGACGCAAAAGACGGGTTCCATGCTTGGCGACAAGTGATTGGTGGAAATTTGGCGCTGAAGGGTGTGTTTTACAAAAGCGGTCTGCGCGATAAACCTTTGCTTCTGAACGCCTGCCCATTTTGTAAGGCAGATCTTGGTGAAATGAACAGGGAGAAAGCATTATGAGTGAGCCTATTCTATACAGACTTGCCATGTGGCTGTGTAAAACGCTAGGCCATTTCACGAAAGGCGGGTGGATACACGATGGAATGTTTCACCAAGAATGCAGACTGTGCGGGAGAATAATCAGCGAAAACATAGAGGAGCCGAGATGACAGCAATCAGTAAACAGGTCGGCGGCGACCATTACAAATTCATGCCGATCCAGCCGATGGAATATTCAATGAAGAACAACCTAAACGCTTGCCAGCACACTGCTATCAAATATGTAACTCGGTATAAGGTGAAGGGCGGCAAGCAAGACTTGTTGAAAGCTATCCACTGCATCGAAATGTTAATCGAAATGGAGTATGGCGATGACTAATATTCAACAGTGTAGATGCGATCCTTCAACCTGGGGACATAAGGTTCCTGATGTATGCGAAAACTACGAACCGATCATGCTGTCACTGGAGCGAATAGTGAATATCTGTGATAACTGCCATCACAATGAGGAGTGCCATGAATCAGAGAAGCACTAGAAGATTTGTTTTAACCGACTCAGGGAAACGAAGTCAGCCAGACTGGTTGTCTAATTTAGATCAGCAGAAACAGGAGTTTCTAAGCCGTGGCGGTAGAGTTGAGGAAATACCAATCGGAATGTCTTCCTATCAATTCAACACCCTGTCAGCAAAAGAGCGAGCAGCATTCTGCACACACTCTAGTCCCTCAAGTAAAGTACGAGTCCAGACTGGGGACTTGGGTGGGGACGATTTCGAGCTATAAATGTATAGAGTGTGGATTAATAATTGAGAAGTGATTAAAAAGCCCCGGCGAAGGGGCTAAAGCGGTACAGCTGAGGGCTAACGGGGGGCATTGTATATGCTCCCTTTTTTTATGTATACTGCTGGATTCATAACAAAAAGCAAAAGAGGGTAAACAGTATGGAATTAAGACCGCATCAAATTAAAGCGATTGAGATGATCCGGCACTCGCTCCGAACCGGACACAAACGACCACTGCTGGCTGCTCCCTGCTCATTCGGAAAGACGATCACAGCTGGTTGGTTACTCAAGGCTGCTGCCGAGAAGGGTCGTCGCTGTGTGTTTTTCTGTGATCGCGTAAAGCTCCTAGATCAGACCATAAATGCGATGGAATCGTTGGGATTGGACTTTGGGGTAATGCAGGCGCAGCACTACCAGACCGATCACTCTAAACCAATTCAGATTGCCAGTATCCAAACTGTGGCGAGACGCGACAGGAAGCCGGAGTTCGATTTAGCCATAGTGGACGAGTGCGCGACTATGTACGACTCCCTGACTCAGTTGATGGATCGCTATAACCAAGTGCCGTTCATTGGTCTGTCAGCGACTCCCTACTCGAAAGGGTTGGGCAAGGTGTATGACGATCTCCTAGTGCCGATCACGACTCAGGAGCTGTTGGATCAGGGCTACCTGTGTCCGGTGGATTACTACGGTGGCCGGTCGGTATCAACGAAGGGGATCAAGACTAAGGCACTCAAGACGGGTGGATCTGACTACGACCCTGAAGCACTCTCTGAAGCCATTGAGAACGACAAGGAGTTGGCGGGGGATATCGTTAAAAATTTTATGGAGCATGGAGTAGGACAAACCATAGCCTTCAGCCCATCGATTAAACATAGCAAGTACCTTGTTGACCTCTTTTTGGATGCCGGGATCAGTGCTGCTCACATTGATGGATACATGGACGAGGAGGAACGGAAGCGGCTGTTCAAGGCCCACGATGACGGGACTATTAAAATCCTGAGCTGCTCAAGACTCCTTAATACAGGCTATGACGCTCCGACTGTACGCACCCTGATCGACTGCTTCCCTACTCGCTCACTGATTGTCTACCAGCAAAGGGCTGGACGTATATTCAGGACTGCTCCGGGCAAGGATAAAGCAATCTATTTAGATCATGCTGGGAATGTTGCTAGACATGGTTTTGCTGAATCATTGGTGCCTTCCATGCTAGACGATGGCGAGCAGAACTTCAGTGAACAGAAGCAGATCAAGGAACGTGAGGAGAAGGAGAAGCGTGTTCAGACTTGTCCTGTGTGCAAAAAGCAGATGATGGGCATTCGATGCCAGTGTGGATACATGATCCCGATTCGTGAGCAGTTGGAAACCGATGGGACGATGCTCCAGAAGATTGAAAAGACCCGTAATTACTCGATGGCTGAAAAGTCCGAGTGGTATAGCTCCCTACTCCGCTACGCTAGGGTGAAAGGCTATTCAGAGGGCTTTGCTGCTCACAAGTACAAGGAGAAGTTCGGAGTATGGCCGAGGTCCTTGAACGTGAATCCCAACCGCCCAATGCTACCAGAGGTTGAGAAGTGGCTGGTTCACAAGCAGATCAAATGGTCAAAAGGCAGGGAAGCACACTGGATGAAAGAATAGTGTTGCATTATTCGATAAGATGATTATAATGTGCGCGTCAGGCGAAAATCTGGCCGGGAGTGAGACCCTGGAGCGCAATTCAAGACTAAAGCCTCTTTAAGTGGGCTGGTTCTGGTAAGGCCAATTGTCTTGTTTGCGCGCCTATCTCACAACCAGCCAGCCCATTTAAAGGGGTTTTTTTGTGCCTGAACACTTTTGGAGAGAAACGTCACCTGTCAAGCGTACCTGTGGTATTGCTGAAAGGGCAAACAGACCGGCCAAAGTGTAGTGCGCCATGAACGAACCACAGGCGCAAGGCTGCTAAGTAATTTAAGCCGTGGAGGGTGCGAGATAGGCACTTGAATTGCTGGTATTGCCAACTACTCTGAGGCAACACCCAAAGCGAAGCTATACGTGGCTCCGTGGGGAATAACCAGCCTCTATGCCCTGTTCAGGGGTAGGGGCTTGTTTGCAGCTAGCAACCGTTTCCATAGGGAATATTATGAGACTAAGCAGAGAGCAGATTGATAAGGCCAGGAACGTCAGAGGAGCCTTTAGCAAGAAACAGATAGAGTACGTCAAGACGCTGGTAGGTGCTGGCCCTAAACTGATGACGAGGTTGTCAGAGGTTGAGGTAAGCCAAGAGCAGTTACACCGACTCATGAGTATGGCTAGTCGGAAGAAGAAAAAGCGCGAGAAGGTGATTCCTGTAGTAATCAACGCTGCCAGCCCAAAGCATGATGGGTGGTCATGGAAGCCTGAGAGGAGTGACATTCCTGATCTCAAGACGACCGGATCAACGAAGAAGCCCAAGCGCCAAAAGGAGACTTCTGAAGATCGCAAATCCTTTTACGAGAGCAAGGAGTGGCAGGAACTGAGGTATAGGGTCATTCGGAAGTATGGTGGGTCTTGTCTGGCGTGTGGAAGGAACTACAGGGATCACAAGGTGATAATCCACGTTGACCATATCAAGCCAAGATCCAAGTTTCCCAGTTTGGCGCTAGACTTCAATAACCTTCAAATTTTATGTGCAGACTGTAATGTGGGGAAAAGTAACAAAGATTCCACCGATTGGAGGCCTGTTGTTATCCCGTCAGATGACTGACAGAATCCATTCAATCCACTGTTAACCCAACAACGGCTAAAAAAGAAGCGAAACATGGAACTACGGAGATATCAACAATCGCTGTAGCTACATGGTGCCAAGGTGACAATTATCATACAAGGGGTTAAACTGACGCCATGACACCTGAGCAAGTTTTCGAGCAAATAGCTAGTCTACTGGACGCAATGGACGTTTCTGCTGAAGACGCCATGAAAATCTGTTCAGCAATGTGCATTGGGATATGTGTTGATAACGGAAACTCAAAACAGGTTTACATCCAGTATATGTCTGACGCTTGGAATCACTTTACCGAGACCCACAAGACCTACTCAAAAGAGGAGTTAAAACAATGCCATTGAAAAAAGGGTACAGTCCGAAGTCAGTGTCCGCTAACGTGAAGAAAGAGATGAAATCTGGAAAAAGCCAGAAGCAAGCTGTAGCCATTGCTTTAAGCGTGGCTGAGAAGGCCAAGAAGTCCAAAGGGAAGTTCGAGTAATGCCCGCAGGAAGACCCAGCAAGCTCACTCCAGAGATCGTTGAGAGAGCCTACGATTATCTCCAACACTTTGAAAAGTATGGAGATGTTATCCCGTCCGCTGCTGGGCTTGCTGTTGCGTGTGAGGTTTCAGAGCAGACTGTTTACAACTGGGACTGTGAAGCTAACGCTGAATTTTTAGGGTTGTTAGCAAAAATTAAAACCAAGCAGCAACAAGTCCTGATTACCAAGGGGCTTTCAGGGGACTTCAACGCAGCCATCACCAAGCTGGTTCTGAGCAAGCATGGATACCATGACCGAGTAGAGCAGACTGGCGCTGATGGTGGAGCGATCAAGACTGACATGACTTGGACGATCAAGGTAGTCGATGCCTGAGATGACGGTGCCGAGAAAGCTCTTGCCGCTGCTGCAAAAGCCCAAGCGGTTCAAGATCGTTATCGGTGGCAGGGGATCAGGTAAGTCACAGAGCGTCGGTGACATCTGCCTGATGGATGCGCAGACCAAGGGGATTCGGACGGCTTGCTTCAGAGAGTTCCAAGTTTCGATGGATGACTCTGTTCACGCTCTCCTCTCTGCTGAGATTGAACGCTTAGACCTACAGGGCTTTAAGGTTCAGGCCAGCTCCATCCAGCACAACGGCCAGGATGCTTTCAAGTTCCGAGGTCTCGCTAGAAACCCAGAAGGCATCAAGTCCATGCATGGGTTTAAACGGTTCTGGGTGGAAGAGGCTCAGACCATATCGTTCGATTCTCTCAAGGCTCTAACGCCTACTCTCCGGTCAGAGGATTCCGAGATCTGGATGACAGGGAACCCAAGGCATTCATCCGATGTATTCTCCCAGCGATTCATCAAACCTTGGGAGAAGCAGTTGAGAAGGGACAAAATATACGAAGATGACCTGCATCTTGTCCTGTGGGTGAATTACGACGACAACCCATTCTTCCCGGACGTACTAGAACAAGAACGGGCTTATGACCAATCCAACCTGTCAACCGCTCTTTATCGTCATATCTGGATGGGTGAATACTACGATGAGGTAGAGGACTCAATCATTCCGGTAGAGTGGTTCGATGCTGCAATTGACGCTCACGAAAAGCTGGGCTTTAAACCTGAAGGCGCAATCATTGCTTCCCACGATCCATCTGACGAGGGTGGAGATACGAAGGGTCTGGCTATCCGCAGGGGTTCGGTTGTTCTTCAGGTCATGGAGAAGACAACAGGAGATTCTAACGCTGGCATGGACTGGGCGCTGGAAGAATCACGAAGGGCTGGAGCAGATTGGTTTGTGTGGGACTGTGATGGTATGGGGATCAGTTTAAAGCGTCAGGTTGAGCAGGCGCTGACTGGAACGAAGATGCAGTGGTGGATGTTCCGAGGATCAGAGACTCCCGATGATGCTGACTCGATCTACGCCAGTGACAAGGATCAACACAAAACCAATCGTGATACTTTCTTCAACAAGAGAGCGCAATACTGGTGGAAACTACGGGAACGGTTCGAGGCAACCTGGAGAGCAGTGGAGCAGAAGAGATATATCAATCCAGACGAGATGATTTCACTCTCTTCAAACATTGATAACCTAGATCAGCTTAGGGCTGAAGTCTGCCGTATTCCCCTGAAGCGTAACAATAATGGTAAGATACAGATCATGTCGAAGATCGAGATGGCGAAGAAACCGTACCAGTTGCCGTCTCCAAACATGGGTGATTCTCTCATGATGAGTATGTATTCACCCAAGGCCACATTGTCTAACGTGGCTACAATCAAATTCGCCGGATGGGGTGGAAGATAATGGCCGAGTACGAAAGCGGAACAGAACTGGACTCGAAAGACGACAGTTACATCAGCAAAGAAGCGTCCGAGATGGGTGACGAAATCTATGACGAGAGCGAGAAGTATGACTCTCACGATGACGTTATCAATATGCTCAAGGCTGCGCAGTGGGCTGACCACGACAACCGCGAGAAGGCTCGCGAGGCTCACCTGTTCGTTTCTAAGCGGGATGGGCAGTGGGAACCATACTGGTGGAACAACAACATCAACAAGCCACGCTACACGTTTGACATGGCTTCCCCCATTGTTGACCAGATTGCCGGAGAGCTAGAACAAGCTGACTTCGATGTGAAGGTCTCCCCTGCCGGTGGCGCAGCTACGAAGGATATTGCCGAGGTCTATGACGCAATCATCCGTAACCTTGAAACCATTTCCAACGCTTCCCTGATCTACTCTGCTGCTGGGCGTGGTGCGGTAACGTGTGGGTTTGATGCATGGCGAGTAGTGCAGAAGTTCGCTGATGACAATTCCTTTGACCAAGACCTGCTCATCGAACCCATTGGCAATGCTATTGATAGGGTATGGTTTGACCCGTCTGCCCAAATGCAGGACAAGTGCGATGCAAGATACTGCTTCGTCCTACACCCAATTGCTACCAGTGAATACTACGCTCGCTGGCCGGAAGGTTCAGGCTCGAGTGTATCGGATGACCGCGAGAGTGATGCCTACTACGACAAGTCCGAGGTCGTGGTTATCGGTGAACTGTTGTACATCGAAGAGGAAATGCGCGAACTGGTCTTGATGTCTAACGGACAGGTGCATGAGGTAAACGATGACTTCGAGACCATCACCGATGAGCTAGAGGCGATGGGTGTTACCGAAGTCCGTAGGAGAGAGCGCAAGTACAAGAAAGTCTGTTCGAGGTTGTTTGATGCCTCCGATTGGCTTGAGGATGACCGAGATACTGCTTTCTGCTATCTGCCGGTTGTTCCTGTCTACGCTAACTTCAAGATACTCGAGAACAAGACGATCTACTATGGCGCTGTAGAAAAGCTCATGGATTCTCAGAGAGTCCTGAACTATTCACTTTCTCGTGAGATCGAGGAAGGCGCACTGGCTCCACGTTCCAAATACTGGATGACTATGGCGCAGGCTGCTGGACACGAGCTACAGCTTCAGACTCTAAATACCAATAGTGATCCGGTACAGTTCTACAATCCTGATCCGCAGGTTCCCGGCGCTCCACAGCAGCAGGGTGGCGCTCAGATCAACCCCGGACTCAGGACGATCTCCGAAGCAATGCGCGGAATTATTGGAATGTCTGCTGGCTTGTTCGCTTCTAACATGGGCGACAACCCGGGTCTTCAATCTGGTGTTGCCATCGAGAGATTACAAAGCAAGGGCGACAACGGTACTCACAAATACTTCCAAGCTCTTGAGATTGCCATTGGATACACCGGGAAGATTCTGGTCTCCACTATCCCCAAGGTGTATGACAACCAGCGTCAAATGAGGTTGATGTACGAAGACGGCTCGATGGAGATGAAGCCGATCAACCAAGAGGTTATTGATAACCAGACTGGCAAGGTAGTTAAGGTGAACGACCTGTCTGTCGGGACGTATGACGTTGTATGCAAGGCCGGTCCCAGTTTCAGGAATCGTCAGGAACAGACCCTGAGAACCATGATCGACTTGGCTCAGGTTGATCCCGATATCCTGAAGCTCGGTGGTGACCTGATGCTGCGCAACGTAGTGTCCCCTGTTGCTGACGCTCTTGCAGAACGTAGACGGGCGCAGATGCTCGCACAAGGTATCATCCCTGAATCCCAGATGACTGATGAGGAAAGGGCCGAACTCCAGCAGAAGATGCAGATGCAAGGTCAGGCTCAAGACCCCAACATGGTTCTAGCTCAAGCCGAACAGATGAAGGCTCAGGCAGATCAGATGCGCGCTCAAGTTGATATGCAGAAGCTCCAGCTTGAGATGGCCCGGATTCAACTGGAAGCCC
>Ga0247723_1001622_pt1 | contig 12873 bp, 22 predicted proteins | sample MSEWelMarce5H_FC_FD_189079 | JGI IMG/M metagenome (GOLD analysis project Ga0247723, IMG submission 189079) | Subsurface sediment microbial communities from gas well in West Virginia, United States - MSEEL Well Study Marcellus 5H_FC | ecosystem: Environmental > Terrestrial > Deep subsurface >...
CTATGTCAGCGTTACAGCCCCTGGCACTGCGACAACCTACAACTTTATTGCTAACGGATGGCAGGTTGAACAGGGCACTGTTATCCCAAACTATTTTGATGGAGCATACAACCCTTACACTTCGACTACTTCAACGGATTATGAGATTGCTTGGGCAGGTATTCCTTTTGCTAGTCAGTCAGGTTTGACTACAAGCGTTGCCACAGCTGTTTCTGCACCTAGCCTTGTAACTTTCGCTGACATGAACAGTCAGGGCACAGCCTACGGTAACGGTACAGGTATTCCTTTCACAGATCTACAGGTCGTTTACGCTTCAGAGCAGTTATACAATCAGGTTCAGGTTGTAGGTGTCAACGCTACAGCTGTGACTGAAGATACTGTCAGTCAAGGCTTGTATGGTTTGCGTGGTTATAGTCAGACAGATAATCTGACTACTTCTACAACTAGGCCTGCAGAGATTGCTTCAGCGTTTCTAGGTGAATTTAGGTTGCCAGAGTATAGGGCTAGTCAACTAACTGTGGCGTTAGAGTCTTTGACTACAAGTCAACAAAATCTTGTTTTAGGGTTAGAGATTCGTGATGTTGTTAGGGTTTGTTTTCAACCTAGTGCAACCGGCACTGTTGTAGATAAGTACTATCAGATTCTAGGTATCAATAGTGATACTGATGTTGAGCGTGATGCTGTGACTTTTAGTATTGCTTCTTTAGATAACCTGTCGTTTAGACTTGATTCACCTTATCTGGGTGTTCTTGATACAGATACTTTGGCTTAGATAAAATAGGGGTTTAGGAGAATAAATGTCTGCAACAAAATCTTGGAGTATTGGTGAAGTTCTTACAGCCAGTGATCTAAACAGTAACTTTAGTAAGTTGCCTTATTCAACTTCAGCGTTTACTTATACTCAGGTTGCGACTATTGCTGTGAATACTGCAGTTACTTTTGCTGTTGTATTCCCTGCTTCTAGGTTTAGTGTTGCCCCTTTGGTGACTGTTTCTACTAGCGACCAAATGTTGACTGGTTATGTTTCTGCTATAACTGCAGGTACAGCAACTATAGGTTTACGCAATAACGGTTCAGGCACTTCGGCTGCTTCAGCGATTGTTTCAGGGTTTGCTGTGCAAATGACTAGTGGAACGGCTGCAGGATAATGAACATTATTACTTGTAAGACTGAGAACTGCCCTATGGGTGATGAGAAGCACACGCCACATCCTGACGGTATTCCTGTTATTTGTTGTTTCTGTTCGCAGGAGCTGACTGCAGATGAGTGAACCTACTAAACCTTCAAATCAGACTTTACTGTTGCAGATTGTTAGAGACATAGAAATCTTGAAGGCAAATAGTATTCAAATACTTGAGTCATCTAGAGATCACGAGACTCGTATCAGGGAACTTGAAAAGCAGATAAACAGGAACGCTTGGATTCCTGCTTTGGTTACAGCTGTAATCACTTCAGGCGTTATTTTACTTGTTACTAAAGGAATGGGTTTCTAATGATTACACCAGGCACGTTTGACATTACTTGTTTTCAAGGTGCAGACTTTGACCAGCAATTTGCTGTAAGTCAGGGCGGTACAGCGTTGAACTGGACTAACTACACTGCTCGTATGCAGGTTCGTGAAGCCGCAGACTCAACAGCCACACTTCTATCTTTGTCAACAGGTGGTTCAGGTATTGTTTTGGGTGGTACTGCAGGCACAATAGATTTGACTATAACAAACGCTCAATCAGCTGCAGTAAGTGCAGGCAGTTTTGCTTATGATCTGGAACTTCAGGCTGGAGATGGTCAGGTTACAAGACTTTTGCAAGGTAGCTTCAATGTTGTAGGGAATGTAACTAGATGACAACAAACATAACAACTACTACTGAAACAACTACTGTAACTGTTACAGAAAATGTTGTTCAGATTGAACTTAATAATGCTGGTATTCAGGGCACTCCAGGTCTTTCAGGTGTTGTTGCTGTAACTTCCCCTATAACTAATTCTGGTAGTGCAGGTTCAGCGATTGTAGGTATCAATCAGGCGTTACTGAGTATCACTAAAAGTCAGGTTTCAGACTTTACTTCAGGTACGGTCACAAGTGCTTCTACAGCTCAACAGGCAGGAACTGCAGTTTATTCTGTCAATTCTGGTACTGCTGTTTACGCTACAACTTCAGGAACTGCTGTAAGCATTTCAGGTTCAATAACTAAATCACAAGTTTCAGACTTCACTTCAGGAACTGTCACAAGTGCTTCAACAGCACAACAATCCGGTACTGCAGTCTATGCGACAACATCAGGTACAGCAGATTTTGCGACTAATGCTTCTACAGCTGTAAACGTGTCAGGTTCAGCAATCACACGATCACAAATCAGCGACTTTACTTCAGGTACAGTTGCTAGTGCAGGATTTGCGACAACTTCGGGAACCGCTGTTTTTGCGACAACCTCGGGAACTTCAGTCAGCATTTCAGGTTCAATCACACGCAGTCAAGTTAGTGATTACGCTGCAGGAACAGTCGCAAACATTTCAGGCACAGTCACTCAAAGTCAAGTAACAAACCTAGTATCAGATTTAGCGTTAAAAGCACCGTTAGCATCCCCAACATTTTCAGGAACCGTAACGTTCCCCTTCACAAACTCAGGTATCGTACATTCAGGCACTGCAGGCGTAATGCAAGTTTCAGCTGCCGCACCTGGTGTCGGCTACATTCCTTACACAGCCACTGTCACAGGAAACTATGCTTGGCTAGATTTAGGTCTTGTCGCTAGAGATAACATTGCTAACGCTTTTACTGTGGGTGGGCATAGCATCACATCTGAAGGCACAGCAGTCATACCTTTGACAATTCGTGGTGCATCAGGTCAAACATCAAATCTGATTGAAGCAAGACAAGCAACAGGTGACTCTCAGTTCTCTGTAAGTGCTAATGGCTCAATTATTGCTTATGGTGCAAACCTGTTCCAGTCCTTTATCACAACTAGAGTTCCTGTTACTGTTCGTGCTGCTGCATCTCAGACTGCTAACTTGCAGGAATGGCAAAACTCGGCAGGAACAATTCTGGCAAGAATGACCTCAGCAGGTGTCCTAAGAGCAAGCCAACTTTTGAGCCTAAACGCATTAGCGTCAATGGGTGAGTTCAACAATGGTGCAATCTTTGAGTTTGTTAGAGCAACTGGTGCAAGTTATTCACCTGGAGCAAACCGAGCAACGCTATATTTCCGTGATGGCACTACTGCTGGAACTCTTAAACTTGTTGTCCGTGCAGGTGCAGCAGGAGCTGAAACTACTATCCTAGACAATATCCCACAATAAGGAAATCAAATGACATTCAACGTCTCTAACGAAGTAAAAGCACAGCTACTACAAGAACGCATTACAGCGTTGAATCTTGAGGGCTATCAGAATGAACTAAACCTAAAGTCTGCTGAGGCGTTAGGTAATCAGGAAGTTATAGATCAGGCCACAACAAATATTGCTATCATTCAGTCTGCTATTGCAGTTCATGAAGCAGAGTTAGCAGATTTAGCGTAATAAAGGGTTTGATAAACTTAGGTTATGTCTAAGTATTTTGAACCGTTTTCCCCTAAACTTCGCAACGATGAATTCGGCAATCTAGCCCCATACCGTAACGGTAGGCCACACAGAGGTCAAGACTGGAGTGCGAAAGAACTTGCAACAATCAAAGCAAGTGCAACAGGTACAGTGTTTGCTTCTGAATGGTCTGATGGTATCGGCTGGTATGTCACCTATTCTGCAATTCTTGTAGATAACAAAGGTAAGACACATAACGTCTTTATTCAAGATGCTCACCTGGCAAAGAAATCAGATCTAGTCAAGGGTGACAAAGTTGTTGCAGGCGTAACTGTTATCGGTCAAGTTGGGGGTGGCAAGAACACGCCATCAGGCAAATTCTCAACAGGTGCACACTTACATCAAACAATCGGTAAGGCTAACAAATCATGGTCAAATCCTGACGTGCATTTAGCCCCTTACAGCAACCTACTCAACCCACTAAGTTTCGTATAAAGGAAATCATGAAGAACACAATTCAAACACGTATCAAAGCTGTAGCAGATGTACTTGCAATCCTTGCATGGCGTGGGTTCGGGATTTTCCTTTTTATTCTGGGTGGTTCTGCCGGTGTAGGTGCAGCTCTAACAGGTAACTGGTTAGATGGTGTGATTATTGCTTGGGGAACACTCATGATTGGTGTTATCGGTGCTATCGGTTATGCGATTGCTACAACTGGGACTGTCACTAAAGCGGATGTTGCTAAGGCTTCAAACGATGCTATTCAAAAGGCTGAAAAACAGGCTGAAACAAAGAAGTAAATGAAACTCAAGTTTCTTGCTGCAACATTCTTTTCACTTGTTTTCGCTTTCTGGCCTGTAGCTTTAGTTCACGCTGCCGAACCAGGTTTAAAAGTTGAAGTCTATACTTTTGACCCTACAGCCTTACCTGATAGACAGCCCTATGAACTCTGTGCAACAGCGATAACTTCAGTAAGCAACATTAACTTTGATGTAGGTGGGGATGTTGTTGCCGAATGTCAAGCAGACTATGTAATCATTCATTATTCAGGTTATCTAACCTTAGATAGAACAGGTTTAGTGTCTTTACAGTCTTGGGCTGATGACGGTTTCTACCTCACCTTAGACGATCAGGTTGTAATCAACGACTGGACTCTGAAGGGTTGCTCAGGTTCGTCAGCTCTAATCGGGGTGACTGCAGGTGTAAGCATGAAACTTGATGCTTGGTGGTATGAGTACGGTGGTGGGGCTTGCAACATCCTAAGAGCAGACGGTATGGACATCCCTGACTCTGCTTTCACTCAAAGTATCGTTGCACCGCCTGAACCTGAAATCCCTACACTTGAAGCACCCTACAATCTGCAGGCAGAGCTTGTTGATGAAGGTGTCAAACTGACTTGGGGTTACTATCTCAGAGATACGCCTGTCGAACGTTTTGCAGTGTCATGGACATACGACAATCTGCCTGGCTGGGGTATTGCTTCGTTGACACATGAGACTGTAATCACAGACTTGCTACCGGACACAGAATACACGTTTTGGGTTAGAGCTGATAACGACAGTCTGCAAGTTTATAGCCCTAATTCGGAGCAGGTGACGATTCGCACCCCTAAACCTGTCATTATTGACCCTGTTGACCCTATAGACCCCCCTATAGACCCTGTAACGCCTGTAGAGCCTTTACCTGAGCCTGAACCGACTACAGACCCAGAGCCTACCCCTGAACCGACTGTAGAGCCTGTAGAGCCTGTTTTACCTGAACCTGAAACAACCGAGATACTAACCCCTCAAGAGCAACATGCTGCTTTGATGAACGCACTCATGGAAGAAGCACAAGCAGATGACATTCAAGTGCCTGAAGAACTTGCTTCAATACCGTTACTTGGTGATACAGCTGTTGCAGTGATCAACGCAATCAACTTTATCGGCAATGTTGGGGCAGACATGACCCCTGCAGTTCGTGAAAAGGCTGAACAGTCAATCGTTTCGGCTGTAATCGTGACACAAATCGCACAATTTTCTGCTTCAACAGCAACAGCTGCAGCAGTTTCGTCAGCAAACACAACAACTAGGGTAAGGAAATGAAATGAACTTTCTGAAAGACATTCTGGGGCAACTTTGGACTTTGCTTGGCATGTTTGTCGCATGGATAGTGCTTGAAGGCAGTGCCAAAACTGTTATCGGGTACTGCATACTTGCCAGCCTGTTTATTTGGGTTGTGTCATACAAAATACGCAACAGAGATTAGTCAAGTTCATACTTTCTAATATTCTTGCGTTGCTGAGGTGTAGTCCCACCCCAAATACCGTATTCCTCAAACATCCCTACCTTTAGACACTTATCCATTACAGGGCAACGTAAACAAATCTCTCTAGCAGTCTCTATCGACTCGTTACGTATTCGAGGGTGAGTTGTTGGGGCAAAGTCTTCAGGGAAAAAGATGTCTGGCACTTGCTCACACTCCACGCCACCTAAATCTGTTATAGCTTCATGCAGATCTAAAGTAATCCGGTTGAGTAGTAGTTTGTCAGTGGTCATACCTAAACTTTAGTTATGAGTCACGACAAAATAGAGCAAATCCTACGAAAGAGTATTTTTCTAGGTAATCACGAAAATCAGTCTGCCGAATGGTATGAGTTGAGAAACACGCCAGGTGTTATTTCTGGCAGCGAGATAGGCACAATTCTAGGCTTATCACCCTGGACTAGTGCGATCACTTTGTGGGCTGAGAAGACAGGCAAACTTGAACGCTCTGTTACGCCTAACGTTGCTATGCGACTTGGAACGCTGGTTGAACCTGCAATCCGACAGCTCTATCAAGAGTCGCACCCTGATCATGTTGTTGAAGAAGTAGGTACATACGCTGCAGCTGAAGCATCATGGATGCATGCTAACCCTGACGGTATCTGTCTAGACGAAAACGGTGAAGGCTACATCCTAGAAATCAAACACACAGCAACATATTGGGATGCAGTGCCTGAACATTACAAAGCACAAGTCTTTTGGTACATGAACGTTTTCAAACTACGCAAAGCAGTGTTTGCTGTAGTCAACGCAGGCCGATACAAAGAGTATGAAGTTCTTTGGGATGACTTTGAATGGGACAGCATTCTTCAACAGGTCAACAAGTTTAGATCTTATGTGCTCGACAACATACAGCCTGACTGGGATGGAAGTGAGTCAACTTATGAGACTGTTAGACAACTCTCCCCTGGTATCGAGTCTAGGGATGAAGAACTAGGGCAGTTAGGTATCGAACTAATCAACGCTCAAACAGATTTTGATACAGCTGAAACACACCTGCGAGAAATGAAGTCTAGAGTTATCGGAGCTTTGAACGGTGCAAAGAATGGTTGCATTGATGGCCAAGTTGTTGTGACTTTATCTCAGCGTGCAGGCAACGCACCTTACCTAACAATAAAGAAAGCGAAATAAACATGAAAATAACTGACCTAAAAGGATTAACTGTAGGCAACAACATTGCCATAGTTATTCGCAACGACAAACTCAAAAGCACATCTGTCTCAGGTGTCTTATCCGGTATTCAAGTCCTAGACTCAGGCAGCGTAGGCGTAACACTTTACGGTTTACCACAGTGGATTTGGTTAGAAAAGAACATGACAGTGACTTGGAGCGATAACTAATGGCACATTTCAACCTATCCGAGTATCAGACTGTTCAAGAGCGTGTAGATCTCTTTTGGAGCAAGTTTAGTGAAGGCCGATTTAACCTTGAATTAGTAAGCATGACACCTGAGCAAGTTGTGTTTAAAGCTGAAGTTTATTTGCATAAAGATGACTTATATCCTGCGACAGTTGACTACGCTGAAGAACGCTTAGGTTCATCACCTGTAAATAAGACATCTTTTGTTGAAAACTGTGCCACGTCAGCTCTAGGTAGAGCAATCTCAATGCTTGGCGGAGAGTTCAGCCCTAAAGGTAAACGCCCAAGTCAACAAGAAATGAGCAAAGTTGCAAGGCTAAGTACGCCTGAAGTGGCTCGTAACTGGCAGGCTGCATTAGATAACATCAACGACATCGAAGGCCTACGATCACTGTATAACGAAGCGAAACAAGGTAAAGCCCCTAATGCTATTCTGGAAGCAATCAAAGGTAAGGCCGATGGAATCACTGGAGCTGCTAAAAACAATTAACATCCTTGCTGCACACATAAAGGAGTTAGGTGAGTTAGTCGTATGCCTGACAGATGACCCTATTCTTAGGGGCAAAACGCTTGTCAGGCTAAATGAGCAGACTATTAGGCTAAACACGCTGATAAGTTACATGGATTAGGTGTTTCAGCTCTAACTGTGCTTAGATGTCTGCTATGAGTCGGACAAAACACGATGTTGAAAATGAGATTGTTTACTGCACAAGATGTGGCATAGGGCAATCTTTTGAGCAAGTCTATAAACGTAAAATACGCAACGCAGTCAACGCTGAATGGTGTCGAGACTGTCGAGATGATCGCACAGAAATCAGACGAGACTACAAATGGGTTCACCCTGTCTTAGGCAAAATTAGTTGCTGGCTGTGGATTTTCGAGTTAAACGATGACTGGAATCCAATTGACGATAACGGTGAGCTGTATCGCCCAGGCAAACGACTCTGTGGATTGAAAGACTGTGTCAGGCAAGCACACATCATTGAAACAGATGCTAAGGTTACAGATAAGATAAAAGTGGAGTCAGCCCTAGGAAAAGAACTGACCCCACATAACCGATAACGATACTATCGGCTTTCTCATTCTAGCAGTGAGTAGCCGTTGAAAGGCTACAAAATGAATGACGATGAACGCGAAACTACACCTCTTGAAGACAAGCTCGAATGGCTAGAATCTCTTAAAAGAACTCATAAACAAAACTTTGAGTTGCTGCCAAAAAGAGATCTAATTACCGAAGCAGATAAAAAGCAATTTATCTTAAATTGGTTCAAGGTAACTAACTTTTACAAGAAAGTTGCTTTGGCTTACAGCTATGGTTTAGTTGCCCTTGACGATAATCAACGATTTGAAGTACGCAATTTTCAGAGCAGAGACTATGAAGAAAATCGTATGGGGGTTCTTGAGTCAATCTATTGGCGAGATGAATCCAGCTGTGCTTATTGCTGGAAAGACATTCCAGTTAGTAAAGGCAACATAGATCATGTTATTCCACGCTCAGCCTGGCCGAAAGAATGGCTATGGTTAGCTGACGATTCGTCTAATCTTGTTGCAGCATGTCAGGACTGTAATAAAGAGAAAAGCAACTTTTATAGGGAATTTAGGGCTGAAAACAGGCTTAGCCATGTTGTTTTTGATTGCCGATTGCCTAGGCGTGAACTGTATGAATGTTGCTGGGATAGAAAATTATCTTTGGGTCAACCGATGTGTCAACAATGCGATGATTTGGTTTATGTATGTTGCAGAGTGCATGAAGAATCTCAATGGCCTGTATGTGAATTAGAAGCTCTAAAGCCTTGGTTTGGACATGACTAATGGGATATAACGAGATGGATAAGGTTTGGGATAAATCTCAAGCCACCAAAACAGATAAATTAGTGCTGCTTGCTATAGCTCGAAGGTATAAGCCTGGACTCGGTGCATGGCCTAGTCAAAAGTATTTAGCCAAGATTTGTGGTGTTGATAAGAGATCTATAAGCAACTCTATAAACCGGTTAGAAGCCTTAGGTGAACTTACTTGGATTAGAGGCAACAATCTCTCAAAGAAGGCAAATCTCTACTTCATAACCGTTTTAGAAAGTGCAAAAACTTCCACTATTTCGGATGCAAAAACTTCCACTAAAGTTGCAAAAACTTCACCTATTTTAAGCAAAAACTTCCCCCTATTAAATAAAGAATTAAATAAAGCATTAGAGAGCGAAAACTCTGCTATTTCTGAAGCTTGTTTGAGCGTTGATGTTCGTGTTTGGGCTGAGCAGGTTAACCCTGGTGTTGATGTTGATAAGGTGTTTCAAAAGTTTTTGTTGCATCCAAGTCATGCTCAAACCGATTTTCTGAACAGGTTTAAGACATGGATCATAAATGAAAGGCCTTCGGCCACTAAAGAAGAAGATGGCGATGATTGGGTTGAGCGAGCTAGGGCTAAGTATGAGCAACAGTAGGGTTCAGGTTGAGAACGCTGTTTTAGGTGGTGTGATTCGTTTCCCTAAGGTTTGGGATGATTTGCAGTTGATGGCAAAGTATTTTGATGATGCTTTGAATCGCATGATTTTTGAGCGTATTTTGTCGTTGCGTAATTCTGGTGTTGAGCCTGACGTGATTTTGGTTAATGCTGGTTTGGATAGTCGTGGCGTTGACAGGGTGTTTGAGTGTTCTGCTGAAGCTGCTTTGTCGGCTGTCGCGGTGAAGGCTCATGTGAATCAGTTGAAGGCTATGTGGGCTAAGGGTGAGCTTGGTTTGGCTGGTAAGAAGTTAGATCAGGGTTCGTTGGATGTGACTGTTGATGTTTCTAGTTTGGTTAGTGAAGCGTTGCAGGTTGTGGATAGTGTGTCAGCTAGTCAGGCTCAGTTGCAGATTACTTATCCTGGCGATTATTTGGCTGAGTATGTTGCTGAGATGCAGTCTCGCCCACCGTTTATGCCTACTTGTTGGAAGAAGTTGAATAAGTTTATTGGTGGTTTTAGGCCTGCAGGTTTTTATGTGATTGCTGGTCGCCCTGGTGAAGGTAAAACGATTATTGCTTTACAAGCTGCTTTTGAGTTGGCTAAGCAGGGTAAGCATGTTTTGTATTTTAGTTTGGAGATGCCTGCGTTGCAGTTGCAGCATAGGTTGTTGGCTCAAACATTGCAGATTGATTATTCGCGGATTGCTAATGATGATTTGGATTTTAAGGTTACTGAAATTGTGGATGGTGATCTGTATGAGACTACTGCTCGTAACATGGTGAACCATGCTTCTAAACAGTTGGGGAATAATCTTGGTGTTATTGCTTCGGGTAGGTTGACACCAAATATGGTTAGAGCATATATTTCGGCTGCTTCTAAGTCTCGCCCTGTTGATGCTGTTTTTATCGATTATTTGGGTTTGATGCAGGATGATGTTGAGCATAGGGATAAGACTGCAAAGATTGGTGCTATTTCTGGTTTGTTGAAACAGTTGGCTTTGGAGTTAGATATTCCTTTTGTTGTTGCTGTGCAGTTGGGTCGTGAGATTGAGTCTCGCCCTAAGGGTAAACCAATGTTGAGTGATTTGCGTGATTCGGGAAGTATTGAGCAGGATGCTGACGTTGTTTTGATGATTAAGCGTGAACATAGGGATGGTGAAGATAAGGATGTTCAGGGTTCAGAGTTGCTTCTTATTGTTGCTAAGAATAGGCATGGTCAGACTGGTGTTGCTTTCTTTATAGCTCAGGACAGTATTTCGAGAATTGTGGAACAATAGAGTTATGCAGGATAATCAGGTTGAGTGTTGCCGGTGTGGGTTTAAGTGGGTTGTCAATGCCGAAAAGAGGGGCAGGAAAGATTTGAAGTGTATTAGCTGTCGTGTCAAACCTGCAACAACTATCCAGTACGGAAAACTTAGATGTACACCTCATCAGGGCAGTCTTGACGCTGATCTAAACCCTGTAGATGCTAAAGGCAAACTTGTGCTGGCAGGGCTTAGGGTTTGTGGGCATAAAGATTGTGTAAATGCAACCCACATTGTCAGTGACTAACGCTATGCTTTCTATGCAACACAAAAACAAATAAAACTCATTTAGATAAAGGAAAAAAGATTATGGCCGTTGTAAAAGTTTCGGGCAAAGTATCAAAAGTATTTGGGGCAAGCAATCAAGGACTGTCTCTTGTTGAGAGTTACAAGTCTGCTACAGGCGAAGACTATACAAGAACTTGGACAGTGTGGTTTGCTGTAGCTCACAACGTTCCTGTTGAAGCAGATGTCACTGTGTACGGTCAGTTGTCAACGAAGATTGAAGACTTTGAAGATAAGACTGGTAAGCCAGGAAGAAAAGTAAAACTAGACATCAATAATGCTCAGATTGATGTTCCACCTGCACCAGTTACAAACGCACCGTTCTAACAGATGCGTTCATGGATCGTAGGTTTTCTCTTTGGCCTGCTATTCATAACTAACAGCTTGTTTATCAGTCAACCCTTATCATTCCTAAACGGAGTGGTAGGGGTTTTCTGTTGGTGTGTGATTATTCTTAATCATTATGGCAAGAGATAGTTTTAGTTTTACAGTATTCGGTTCTGAGCCACGCCCACAGGGGTCAAAGAAGTATGTGGGGAGCAGGCGTACAGCTGCAGGTAACAACATTCCCTTGATTATTGAGGCTTCACCTGGTTTACCTGTTTGGCGTAAGGCAGTCTCGGATGCTGTTGTTCAGGCGATGCACGATTCAGGTGACATGTCTAAGTTTGATGGGCCAGTCAAGGTTGAAGCAGTGTTTTATGTGACTCGAAAGCGGACTGTTACTAGAGATCTACCTACAGTTCCACCTGACGTGGATAAACTTGCCAGAAGTTTGCTTGATTCTTGTAAGCCTGTTTGGAAGGATGACAGTCAGGTTGTCAGGCTTGAAGTGAGCAAGAAGTATGCTACCGGTCAGGCTGGGGTTGCTGTGACTATCAGCAACTATAACGCTTAGATAACGTCTGCGACACGCCCATAAAATAAAGTTGCATGTTTTGACCTAAAACTGCTAGATTCGTCTTATCAGGCAGAAAGTCTGAGTCGGACAAACGAAGGGCAACAAAATGAACGCAGTTATCACAACACTAAAAGCACAACTTGAATCAAACGCAGTAGATCTAGCAGCTGAAGAACAATTTCTTGTAGATGTAAAAGTTGCTATTGCTAAAGGTTTAGATGTAGTTACAACTCCAAGCAAAATTCTTGCTCGTATCGAATACTTTAAAGGTAGAGAGTATGGCCTAAAGACCGCTCTTTACGCAATCGAAAGAGAAGCTCAGGTGAACGCATAATGAGTAGCGAACAACTATTCCTAAACGCAGTCACTGCATACCGTACCTGGCTGGATTGTGGCAAGGATTTTCTCAATCACAGTGACCTATTCGAGCAGTGGGATGAAGCAGTTTACGCTTATGCAGAGTCAATCAACCTAAAGCGTAGTCAAGCTGTAACTCATGTTGTTATGGCGTTGAAGGTGATTCGATGAGACAGTTCATAATGATTTCAATGTTTCTGCTCAGTTTGCTGATTGTGGTAAATGTCATTGGTTGGATGTGGCCGTTTCTAACTCACCCTTATGTTGCTTCAATCTGGTTGGGATTTATTTTGATTGTGGCTTGGAAGATTGCAGTTAGGGATAACAAATGAGCGAATGGAAAGATGATGACGAAGTTACAACAACTTATGGTTCTATACAGCTGAGTTTGGAGCAGTCTTATGCTGC
>Ga0247723_1001624_pt1 | contig 12853 bp, 6 predicted proteins | sample MSEWelMarce5H_FC_FD_189079 | JGI IMG/M metagenome (GOLD analysis project Ga0247723, IMG submission 189079) | Subsurface sediment microbial communities from gas well in West Virginia, United States - MSEEL Well Study Marcellus 5H_FC | ecosystem: Environmental > Terrestrial > Deep subsurface > Rock...
GTAACAGAGATCAAGGAAGAAGCTGCCGTACTAGATGATAGTCGTAAACAATTTGAAGCTCTTCAAGAAGACTTTGATATGTTACTTCGTAATGCTCAGTGGATCTATGAAGAAGCAGGTAAGCAAGGTATTGGTGGTTTAGAAACTTATATTGGTGACTATCTTAAAGACTTATCTAAGTTAAATTGGAAGCTAAAAGCTATATTAAAACGGAGTCTTAAATGAAACAAAGTCATAACTATGATGCTAAATTAGGTGGAGATACAGACGACATGGAACTAGTCCAGCGTTATGGTCTTGACCCTAAAGTAGCCTATACACCAGCTATTAATGATGCTATGCGTAAAGCTATCTCTGCTGAAAATATTATTGATCTTCAACGTGGAGGATACTCCGAAGGACAAGCTCGTTCTATTGCAGCTAAACAATTAAACTCTGCCAATGAATTTGGTAAACAAATGGACAGACAGAAATAAAAAAAATAACCCCTATTAGGAATAATCCTAGTAGGGGTTTTTTATTTGTTACTTAGAGTTAACAATTTGATTAGCGTTTGTTTTCATCTTAGCAACTAGCTCTTCATTCTTTTGTTTGAAGTTATTATAGCTTACTATATTTCTTGATGTATACCAATCATGTTCTTTCTCTGGGAGAAATTGACGTTTAGCATTTCTATCCATCCAGCCAGAAGCTTCTAACATTAACCGACTTAAGTTGTTAAACTCTTGTGGTGTTATTTTATTATTATTACGAGCATCTCTATTGCGTTCAATAGGTGGTAGCCATCCAGACGCAATAGCATAATTAATAATCTTATCTGAAGTAGCTTTCTTTTTCTTATCAGCTGCTATTTGTTTTTCTGAAACAACTCTTCCACGCTCTTCAGCACGACTAGCCATTTTAGAACCAATATAAATACGATCAAAGAATCCAGATAAACCTTTGTATTTACCTAACATACCAATGTTAGCACCTTTATTAACAACAACATCTTTAGCAGCGTTCTTGTAATCGTCCATCATTGATTGATAGAGTCCTTCAAAAATTGATTTAGCGTTATTTGCCATGATGTGAGGTGATATATTATTATAAGCATTATATAATAACAATGTACTTCCTGGGGCTGTAATAGTAGCGTCGTGAATACTCTTTACGTTAAGTGGTTCTTTATTTTTATTATCTTGATTAGCATACACAATAGCTGCTGCCATTTGGTATGCATCACCTGATTGAACCAAAGCTACTGGAAGAGTCTTACGAGCTTTATCTCCAAAGGTAGTATGCTCAGTAATAGCTTCTTGTAAATCAAGCATATTAAGATTTAGCTTTGCAATACGAGCTTTCATCTCATTGACTTCATTCATGTTTCTACCTACATCTCCAGGAGATGCAAGGCTTCTTGATGAGCCAATTAAAGGAATAAGATCGTCTTCTAAACCTAATACACTTTTATTTAAATTACTTTCATCTGAATATGGAGTAGCATGAATAGCACCAATATCAATTTCAGTGTTACCAAAAGATTTAATCCTAGACCCACCATCATAAGCCGCTTTAATAGCACCAATAGATGAGGCTACTTGTTGGTATCCTTGTAAATTAGATAAATGCTTTTTCATAGATGTAGCATACACTGATGCTAAATCTTCTACTAACATTCTATGGTTGCCCTTGTATAAATGATTATACAAGTAGTCCAACCCAGTACCATTAGTACCAATCTTACTTAGCATTGTTTCTACTTCAGTAAACATGAACTCAGCATATTTACCGTACAAACCAGCTACAACAATACCTCGAGCATAAGTTTTATCAAACCCACTTGGGTCTAGCTGTCTAGCTTTAGCAAACATATTCTTTATTGCTACAGCTTTTTCTTCTTCATCAGGACCAGTTAATGTTGCATCAACATCATCATCAATAGTTGAAGCTACTTTATTACGTAAGTCTTTATATTGCCTGCGAACATTCTCAAATGCTTCAGCCTCTACATGGTTACCTAAGATATTAGTAATATCTAAATCACCAGTCATTAATGACATAATAAAGGCATTAGATTGAGAAGCATCTGTTTCAATAGTAGCATCTAGTTGAACTAAACCACCACCATTTTTAGAAGCTTTTTGCATATTAAACGCCATAATAGCATTAGATACGCGAGGACCCCATTCTTTTTTCTCGAAGAAGTTATCTAGAGAACCCTTTGGTACATCCATACCAGCTAAATCATTAGCCGTAGGTAAAGTACCTTTAGACCATATATCTAGTTTAGCACCAACAGCTGCTACTCTATTAAACACTTCAGGTGTAAGTGCTTCAATAAACTGTAGAGGAGATGGACGATTGTTAGGCATCTTTAGATACCCAAAGTCATCAGCTATTTTAGCTATCTGATAGTATGCATCAAGTAGAACACGTTGTTCTTGTGGTAATGCCCACAAAGCTCTTTGAATACTTTGACCAACTCCAATACCCATTTTACCTTTGGTATCAAACACTCTTCGAGCTGTTTCTTTTATTTTAGTTATATCTGTATAGATATTATTTGAAACTTGAGCACTATGTTTAACAGCAAAGTTCATTCCTGGACGTATAGTTCCAGAATGGTTAGTAGTGTTAATATCAGTAGCAGTAGGAAACAAACGGTTTACAGCTTCAGATCTTTTTACTTGATCAAACCTAGCTCCACGACCTAGATTACCTGTAAGATAATCATTTAAATGTTTAAATACCTGATCAACTTTATTATTATTTATTTCACCAATAATTTTAGCGGCTTCACCATGAGTTTTACCTTCATCACGTAGCTCATTATACTTCTCTACAAATTTATCGCTAGATAAGTCAGCCATTGTTTCAGCAAAAGGACTTGCTGAGAAAGCTCCACCTATTGCTAACGGATTATCTTCTCTTGTAGGTTGTCCAGTAGTAGGGTCACCAGTTACTAACTTAGGCTCATCCCTAGTACCAAAAGCATTAGCTGCCATTTGTTGCATAAGACTTAAATTAGTAGGATTAACAACTAAACCTACACCATTAAGTATATTAGAGGCTGCATCAATGAGGTCCATATTACCATCAAGTACACGACCATCTTTAGTAAACATAGCTTGTTTACCTGCATACATATTGTTTACAGGAGGATGTGCTTGAGAACGGATAATAGGCTCATTAAGGTTCATATGACGAAGCTCTGGGTCATACATACTAGCAGCATGCAAACCAGCGTCAAGAGCTTTTAAACCTTTTTCAGTTAATAATGGAAAATAAACTCCATTTTTATTTTTACCTAATTGAAAATAACCTTTGTCAAAGTATGTGTAAGCAATACCTGCAGCTACTTCAGGTGATACAGCGTTGCTTTTATATATAGCTCCTGGAGTTAATGGGCGAGTAGTAAATTTACCCATAGAGTCTGCTACACCTTGAATAAATCCTTGTATAACAGGCTGATGAGTAATATCTCTTACAGCTCCACGCCAATCTTCTTTGGTTTCTTCTTTAGTTTTTTCTGGTACAGATTTTTTATCTGTAATACCAAACATAGCTTCAGCATCACCCATGTCAGGTGTGTATGATTCATAACCACTACCTGATGTTCCGTCATCTACTTGTGATTTATATTTACGAGAACGCACATCAGAAGCAGCTCTAACCATAGATAGATACATTGATCCACCAAGTCTATTAACATTTTCAGGTGTTAATTTGAGATCACTAGCTAAAGCATTTAGCATAGCATCACTTTTCCATACGCCTTCGTTGTTTTGTACTTCACTCTGCAAGTCATTAGACAACCTAGATACTTCAGAAGCTTCTACACCTTCAGAACTATAGTTTCTATGTTTAGTTTTGTTAACATTAAACGTATCATAAGATTGACCTAGTTGGTTTTTAGCATTAGCTAAAGCTTCTAATGTACCTCCTGGAGTTGTAAAGTCAGGTACTTGTGTAGGCTCTGCAAGCCTCATACCTTGTTCTTCTCTGTCAATTAAAGCTTGATCTTGGTATTTAAGCCTTGCAGCTTGAGAAGTTGTTGGGTCTTCTTCAGGTACTCCATACTCAGCTTGAGAAGGTACAGCTTCTAAAGAAGTGTTTGGTAATTGAGGTAATTCACCTTTATTAACCATCAGTCCAGGCTGAACTACACTCATTGATTGTGGTATAGGACTTGTTTCTATCTGTTGCTGTACAGATTCAGGAACAACCGCTTCAGTTGATCCTAAAGGACCACCCCCAACGGGGGCGTTTGAGCGTGATAAAAAATTAATTGCCATTTATTTTTCCTTGTCAAAGGCATGTCTAATACTGGGGATCTCTCCGAATACTGGAATTCTACGAATCAAGTTAGATTTATTTTTCAAGTCATCTTCCTTGGTAGCAATCGCATAAACGTCTTTGCCTGTATTAGCCACTAAGTTTAAAGCAGGTGATAAACCAATCACCGTTTCAACTGGATTACGTTTTAAGTTTCCAGCTGAATTTGTTTCAGTAGCACTTGATATTGTGTTATATACATCAGAGTAAGCACCACCAACAGAATAATCAAACGCTTGTTTAAGTCGTTTAGATAATTTCTTTTCATCATTCTCTTCTTCGTCACCACGCATAGCACCTTTAAGGTACATACCTGCGTAAGCTACTGCGTATGACAGCATCATCAAGCTGAATGCCGAATAAGTATATCTAACATCACCACGCTTAACGTACATGTTCCATAATTGGGGTACTACGTTAGCTGTAAAGTGCCAAGTAAACTTTTTAAATTGTGTAAACAAAGCAAATCTATGGTCATCAAATAATTTGGCTGCACTTCCTGGCTCAGGTCTTGAAGAGAATTCATCAATAAAGTTTGTAATTCCTGGCATTAGTTGTTGTCTAGCTATATCTAACAAAGGATCACCAGCAACTAAAGAATTAAGAGCATCAACAGATAAGTTACCTACACCATTATACAGCTTAACTAATTCATCAGGATCCATTCTATAGTATGACAACCTATCTCTAGCCCATCGAGTAACATCGTTATTGTTTGGACTCTCTGCAATAATAGAAACTAAATTATTAATTTCATCACATGCAATAGCACCTCGGGCAGCTCGAGCAGCGTTAGTAACAGACTCTACTAGATTAAGTTTGAACATTAGTTTACTAAGATTCTGTTTACTTTGTGTAGAAATATTAGCACCTACATTAAATGCAATATCATTCATGCTACCAAAGTGGCCTGTCTCTTGTAAGCTTTTATTGTTGTCTGATAGTTCTCTTTCCTCGTAAGATTTAATTAAACCACCAGACAGCTTATTACCAAGCTGAGTAAACTTAGCGGCAACATCTAAAGCAAATTCTTTAGCAGTAATGCCAAAGTATTTTACTGTATTAGCTGGAGATAAACCAAGAGCACCATAAACTACTTCAGATAAGTTAGCAAACAAAGAGGTATCCATGTATGTTAACATAGTAACAAAAGTAAGATTCTCTGTAGCGCCCCTAATTAAAGGTGACGTAGGCCTATTTAGCTTACCATCAAAAGCTTCAAGCATTTGTGAAGTATCTACTGCTAATCGTTCAGCTTCTTCTTTTGTAATCTCATTGGCATCAAGCATTTTAGAAATACCTTTTGCTATAACTTCTCCGTTAGCACCAAAAATAGCAGATCTTACTGAAGAACGAGATACCATCTGAATCATTTTAGCTACATTAGACTCTACATTTCTAGATTTAAATGCAGAGAATACAGGATTATTTAACACACCTAAGTCAGATAACTCTTTTAATTCTTTTGGACCCATGTGATCATTGATACGATCAATTAAATCTTGTACATATGCAGGGTCTATCTTAACTCCCATAATATTTTGGGGTACATGATATTGCTGAATTAGTTTCATGAACTCTTGTGGGTCAGCCCTAATTAAATTAGGGTCAACAATTTGGTTCTTTAAGAAGTAATCTGGTTCACTAAGTTTTAAATAATCTTGTCCAGTAAATGGGCCAAGACTCTGAATTTCAGCTTGTAAATTAGCTGCAATAGCATCTAGCCTAGCTCTATATTCTATTGCGCCTTTATGAGTAACATTACCATGTAAAGAATCTAAAAGAATATTACTAATATCCAGATCATTATCTGTACCAAACATTCTGCGTTTGTCAGTGTTTGTTGGTAACAAACCAGTCATAGAGTTAGCAATAGCATGTATACGTTTAAATGCAGATAAACCTGAGTATACTCCTCGTACACTACTAGCATCAAACAAACCAGCTATCTCTCTGCCTCCTTGAAACTGTAAGAATGGTCTTAATATATTATCTCTTACGGAAGAAAACAAACCACCATTAACCATTAGTGATTTAAAGTCTTGCCCTAACGTAGTAGGTTTAGCTGTATCAATTAGCTCATTAAGAGACTTGTCATTACCAGCAGCATTTTTAGAAGAACCTTGATAGCTTCTTAATGTATTAGATAACTCAATATCGTTAAGCTTTTTACCATTACGTCTAATCTCTTCTTCTTCCATCAAAGAATTAATAGTACGTGGGTTTGTTTCTATACCAGAAAGCATACTTAACTTTTGATTAAAGTCTCTAATATCACCCATTGCACTTGGAGCATTGAATCCTACGCCTAATAGACCACCAACAACTGCTGCTTCCTTAGCACGCTCATACATTGTTTTCCAGTCAAAGTCTACACTAGTAGAACCAGTAATAGCTCCATATTGAAGCACCTCTTGAACTAATTCTGTAGATGCTTCTTTACCTGCATGTTTAGTTATATCAACTATTAAGTCATTAAACCCATGACGAGCTTTAAGTTGGTCTGTTGCAACATTTTTAACAACCATTGCATAGTCTGTTCCTAGTTGAGTTATCTCTTTACCTAACAGCTCAGATGCTTCTTTTTCGCTTATACCTTTTAACACAGAAACTTTCTCTGTTAAATTTTGCATACCTTCTTTAGTTACTAAATGTTTAGCAGTAATAGCTCCTCTAGAGAAGCCAAGTTTATCTATTAAACCAATAGCCATACCAGCGGCTGTTGCTACTGTTACGCTCTTTTCATCATCAGGCATTTCACCGTATACGTCAGCTATACCCATCATCATAGGAACAACTGAAGCACCTACGGGTCCACCAACTAATCCTCCAGCTACAGATCCACCAATCATTACAGCCATTTGTGGACCATATTGAAGGAATGAATTACCTATAAATTGAAGTACCTTAGTTGGGTCATGTTGAACATCTTGAAAGTTAGTTACAGTACCACCAGTAATATCTCTATCACCAGCAGTAACATCGATTAACCTACGTTCTCTTTCATTGTTCTTTAAAAAGTTTTGACCATACTTTTGTATTGAGGTACTGTTTGTTAAGTCACCAGCATAATCTAAAAAGTTGGCAGCAGAATCTTTAACACCATTCCAACCTAAGTCCCAAGCACGACCTGCTTCTGAGCTTCGTTTAGTGTTAACACCTTCTAAAGAATTAATAAATATACCTTTAGGGGCATTTAAATTACGTTGTAAAGAATCTTTAGCTCGTTCTAACTGTGCAAGATACTTCTCATGTTGTTCAGGAGATATCTTAGGTGATTGTAGTCTTTTCTCTAAAGCTTTAATAGCTTCTTCTTGAGCGTTTATACCACGATTGCTTGTTGCAGACACATAATCTTGGTATTCTTCTATTGTGTTTGCTTGTTGAGCTTGTATCATAGTGCCACGACCAAGAGCATTATCAACAATTGATCTTGCTCTATCTACTGATCTCACTTGAGGGTCATTAGTAGTTGATACTCTAAAATTTTCAAGACTCCTACGAGTCATATCAATATCAGGTGTATCTCTATTAGGTTCAACTATTTTATTTTTAATTAAGAATGAACCAAGAGACTCACCAGAAGGGTTAACTAGGTCAATTATATTACGGTTAAACGCATCTTTACCTACAACCTTTTGTTGTGTAAATCCATAGTCACGAATAATCTGGTTAGTAGCTTCTGTTTGAGCAACACCAACTCTGGAACCAGCAGAGAACGCCCCCGTAGGGGTGATCTTTGGGGTTTCAGCAGCATCAAAGCCTTTAATACGTTCACCTACACCTTGATCAGTATAGACTGTATCAGCGTCATGTTGAGTGACGGGAATCTTTGTTCCCTTCTCATCTGTAAAGACAAAGTTGGGATCAAAAGGAGTACTACCAGCATCTTCTGTGCTAGTGTCCTTTACAACAAAATTATTTGCTGGTAGAATTTCCATTTATTTTCCTTGTTTGTTTACAGCCATAGTGTAGTACACATAAGCCCACCAATCATTTGGTGCTTCTTTTATTTTGTTGTAGTAAGGATTCTTACGATCAACCTTTTCAGCCAGAGATTCTGGAGTAAATTTACCACGTTGCTTTTCAAAACCAATAGCAGCTGCATCAATTAACCCAGTTGGATTCTTAAACTCAGAGGTTAACTTTTCATTATTCTTAAACTCAGTACGGATGTTATCAGAGATTTCACCCATCTTAGATGTAGGAATATTCTTGCCATCTTTACCAGTGATCTTATTAGTATCAGTTAGTGTAGCACTATTGATAGCCGCCATAGACATTAGCTTGCCAATGTTAGGTTTCTTTTCACCAGTTTTAGCTGCATAATCAAGCATATGATTTAAAGCTTCAGTGTGCATAGAAGGGTCATCAGGTAAACCTAATCTACGTTGTTCTTTAGACCATGAATTAATTTGACTCATTACTTCACTCTGATCCATATCAAACTTACGTTTGTCTTTGGTTACTCTGTTGTCTTCAAAGTAATGTTTAGCTAACCCATTTTTTACAGACTCTAATGCTTCTTTTTGGTGAGCAATATCATCAGCACTAGAACGAACATTCATTCCTTTATCAGCAATCTTAACAGTGGTTTTACCATCTGGAGTTGTATCAAATAAAACTATTTCACCCTTTTTGTTTCTATAACCTGTTTGAGTAGTTGTATGCCCAGGTTTACTTACATTAACTGCAGGTGCATTAGGTTCTAGGTCGGCTTGAAAGTGTGTTGTACCATACTGTGGGTTGTTAAGCATTTCTTCAATAGCACTATAGTTACCTCTTTCAAGAAACCTACGAGCTTGATTAGCACTTTGATATGTTAAAGCACCTTTAGCTTCAGCATCTTTAATGCTTGTATTGTAGTTAGCTATTCGTTGATCACCATACTTAACAATAGCAGCTTGTTTAGCTTTAAGAGCTTCTCTCTTGTCTATTGTTTCCTGATGGAATCTTTCGTCAGACGCTGCTAAGGTACTTCTACCAGCAAATCTAACTGCTTGAACATCAGAATATCCTAACAATTTACTTGAAGCGGCTAATAAAGCAAATCGAGTTAATTCACGACCATTAAAGATACCAGTATCACCAAATACGCTTTCAAAAGCTTTAGTCCAGAAAGATTTAGTTTGTTCTGGGCTAGCATTTTTAGGAGCTATTCTATCCCAAGTTCCTAATTCTCCTATTTGGCTTTGCGTGACATCAGATAACTTTTTATCTTTGTCTTTAATATCTTGAGGCAATTCATTACGATCTACTTCACCACCTTTTTTCCATGTATCATATATGCCAGCTAAACGCTTTTGTTCAACAGGGTCTAAAGGTTTAGAAGAAACATTGTCCCACCCTTCACCACTACCAGCATCAAACGCAGGTAATACGTTTTGGAATTTACCAGTTGGTTCATTACGATAAGCCATTAAAGCTTCTTGAGCTGTAGCTCTAATTTTAGGATTAGTGCTTTCAAGATCACGTTCATAACGCTGTCTAATAGATGCAGGTAATTTGTCTAATGCAGCAACAGCAACATTTCCTGTACGAGGAATATTAGGCTCCATCATAGCATTACGACTATCTAAAGTTTTACCTATATAAGCTCTAGTTTCGCTAGGTAAAGTAGTTTTCCATTTATCACCATCTTTTGTGATAGCTTTATCTACATTACCCATTCCCCAGTTATAGGCTGCTAATGCTTTTTCTTCATCGTTACCATAACGTTTTAATAAAGCACCCATATAATCTTTTTGGAAGCGTATGTACTCTTCTTCAGACTGATTTTGTAATGGTTTAACTCCAAGCCCAGGATCTATTCCAGTCTTAGGCATTACTTGGCTAATACCTAATGCACCTTTATTAGATTCAATAAGTTTACCATTTTTATAATGTCTATTACCTGACTCTGATTTCCTTTGAGCTTCTAATAAGAAGTCAGTAGGTGACTTAGTAGGGTCAGTAGTAAGTTTTACTGGTGCATTTGTTACAGGAGGTACAGTAGCAGGTGCTGATGCAACAGGTGCTGCGGGAGCTGTATTATCCCATCCTTCACCACTACCAGCATCAAACGCAGGTAATTCAGGCTTGTTAAGATTTTCAAAATTAATTTGTTGTCTTGGTTGTGGTGGTGGTGGTGTTACTTCAGAAAGATTTACTGGTTTAGGTTGTTCTGCAACTACTGGTTGTGGTGCTGTTTGTTGTACAACAGGAACTTCTGGAGGGGTATACTGATAAGTATCATTGTTATAAAAGTTAGGGTCATCTTGGAAACCTACACCCTCAACACCACTTTGGTAGTGAGGTACATACCCACCATGCATCATTGGTATACCATCTCTTTGAACTACATTAATAGAACCTTCAGCATATTTATCTGGGTTGTACATTTGTTCATCTTGAGCATCTATAGTACCATTTTCATAACCCATAGCTAATGCAGTAGGCATATTAGTAACATCGCTAGTACCAGTACTAAGCTTTTGTGCTTTACGACCTTGCTGAACCATCTTAGCTATCAAAGGTTTATTACGTGGGTCTTGAGCTGCTGCTCTAGGTATAACTGCTTCTCCAGGAGTTAACATAGCAGGAACCGTATCAGTGCCTTGAGCCAACATATGTTGACCTTGCTTAAACATACCTGTACCTGACATAGGGTTAGATGAAGGTAAACCTAACTTCTGACGATTCATGCGTGGCTTTTTACCTAATGGACCACTTAACTCATCAACCTTAAGACCATGAAGCTCTTCTTTATGGCCAATACCTTGATTAGCCTTAGCAGCAGCTTCTTGAAGTTTAATTTCATGTAAGCGTTCTTTACGCTTTTCATCGTTCTCCATCTTAGCGGATTCACGAGATTCTTTTGCCGAGAACTTTAACCATTCTCTTTGTTGTTTTCCTGATAAAGGTGCAAACATATTAAATCCATTTCATCTGTTTGGCTAAGAGTAAAGCGCCAATACCCCAACCTACTGGACCCATTCCAGCTAAAGTACCTGCTTCAGCAAGGCCAGCACCAGTAGTTGCAGCGGTAGTAGTAGCCGCTGTTGAACTAGCGGCTGCTAATGGAGCACTACCTAACTCCATAACACCAGCTGCAGAGGCACCTTCCATCATACTTGCTGGAAGAACAGCATTAGCTCCTGCTGTACCAGCAGCACTTGCTGTAGCTGTTTCTATAGGTGTAATTGCATTAGAAGTAGTAGTACTAGCATCGCTTAGAGGGGCTTGAGCTTCCCCCATGCTACGTGACATAGGTTTAACTGTATTATCTATAGCAACCTTAGCATCTTCAACGGGAACTTTACTTGGGTCTTGTTTAGCAAAAAATTCTTTACCGCCTTTGTAAGTTTCATCTATACCTTTATTAACACCTCTTGCAACAATAATATTACTAGCCATCTGACCAACTCCAGGAGGACCCTGCATTGGAGGAGGTGCTTGTGTTTGTCCTGAAGCAGGAACGGCTAATGTATTATTTGCTTGTGGTGATGGGGGTGCTTGCATGGACTGTTTAGTCCAAGCCCAAGGATCATCATTCATTATTTACCTCCAGCAACTGTTTGTTGGCGTGCTGGATTACCATACACAGTAGAACCTAAACGTTGAATACCTTGCCATGTAGCGTCAGCTTGTTGCTGTTCAATGCTACGTTGTTGTCCACCTAAGCTAGCTAATGAGCTGGCAGTACCAGAAGCCATTGAGCCAGCTTGACCAACAGAAGTACCTAATGCTTGTTCAGAGGCTAGTCTGTTCTGGAACATCTTGTTTTCATAGTCAGCATCTACCTTGGCTAACTCAGCTGTAGTAGCGGCATTTTGAGCACCTTGCATAACAGCTTGTCTACCAGAACCTAGTGTTCCTGTATTACCAAACTGAGTATTAAGTCCTGCTGTACGCTTCTGGGCATCTTGCATTACTGCTTCTTTTTGAGCAGCAATAACTTCAGGGCTAGGTGTAGCAGACATGTTAGATAGTCGCTGTTGTTGAGCTTGAAGTAAGGAAAGACCTTGTTCACCTGTAGAAGCAATATTACCAGCAGCACTACCAAAAGCTTTATCTTGTAGGTCAGATGTACCAGCTACTCTACTTAATTCACCTCTATCGTATGACTCGCCAACTTTACCAGTCACATTCTCAATAGATGGACGCATCCATTCAGGAATAGTAGGGGTAGTAGTTGCACCACCACCGCCACCCATGTATTGACGTACTACTTTACCAATTTTATATTTCATATTTCTTTCCTCATAACTATGTATGCTTGTTTAAATCCAGGCACATACTTAGGTAGTACCTTTGCCCATCCAGCTCTGCCCCATTGCTCTATAGCTGTACATCCAACTTCTTTAGCAAATGTTTCTACTGTAGGGAATACTTTAGATTGTTCTTCAAAGTTACTACCTGAGAACGCTATAATATGAAGTGTCTTATGTTGTGTATAAGTTAGTACTTCAGTTAGACCAACACCAACAATGCGGTTGTCATCTATAACAGCCCAACATTGAGCTTGATCATTTAATATTTTACGAAGATAGTCAGC
>Ga0247723_1001625_pt1 | contig 12822 bp, 9 predicted proteins | sample MSEWelMarce5H_FC_FD_189079 | JGI IMG/M metagenome (GOLD analysis project Ga0247723, IMG submission 189079) | Subsurface sediment microbial communities from gas well in West Virginia, United States - MSEEL Well Study Marcellus 5H_FC | ecosystem: Environmental > Terrestrial > Deep subsurface > Rock...
TATGGTACAGGCTCAGATACACTTCCGCTTCCATACAAAATAGATACTTTACATGAACTTTATCAAAACGATATTTTGCTTGTAGATACAATTAATGAAATTGATAACTGGAATTATCCTGTACAAATTTCTGAATCTGGATTCGGCTTAAGAATAAATAGAGCGGGAATGCTAGATAATACTGTTTATACAGCAAATGGCATGGTGCCTCCAACTATAAACGATAATTACAGTGGAGCATTTTCTAATGGATCCGCTTATCGTGTTCAAGGAAGATTTGGCTGGGAGTCGGTCCCCGATGAAATTGAGCTGGCATGTATTGAATTAATGAAAGATTATTTTTCTAATGATAAGAATTGGAGAAATAAGTATATAAAAAATATTCAGACATTTGACTGGAACTTTGAATATAATAGCGATACCTTTACTGGAACTGGGAACGCTTATGTAGATCAGCTACTTGATGCATATGTGTTAACTCAGATGGTAGTTATATAAAATGTATCAATTAGTCGATGCCGTTTTCTCCATGAAAATGGATATATACAAACAACTAGATGTTCAAGATGATAGCACTGGGGCAATAAAGCGTGAATGGACATACTACAAAACAGTACCATGCCACGCTAAAGGTGTAATAAGTAATTCTTCAACATCTAGAAATGGCGACAGACAGTTATTTGATAACAGATATAAAAACGATCAAATGATTGAAGTTAGAACAGCAGATAAATTAACTACCCGTGAAAAAGCAACCAATATTAGAAATTCAGATAATTTAGTTATTTGGACTGAAATAGATTTTCCTTCAGATACCCCTACAGTATTTGAAGTAATTGGCACAACTCCGCTCACAGATCCCTTTGGAAAAGTTTTAGCATATAGCTCAACAATGAAAAGATCGGAGAATCAGATAATTGGACTCTAGTGCGTTGTTAATGACAGCAGCCAGCGGCCTTGAAAAGCTGATGGTTTCTAAAACGACACCCAATTCTAATATCAAAGATAGCTCAGTAGCACAAATTTCGGCGGCAATTTATTATAAAGCAGCAGTAGTATCCAAACTGTCAGCAAATATAACATTTCAAGAAAAATTCAGAAGAATCCTGTGCGATCAAATAGGAATAGATTTTGGCAACTATATAGATGCTCAAGCTAGAACTAAGCCAAAAACTTTACACCATGTTTATGAATGGAAGAAAACTGGCAACAAAGACGCAAGACTCTTTAAACTAATAGAGTTTGGAGAAATGGGATTATCATTTAAAATAAGATATGAATTTTTAGATTCAAAAACAAATGTTCCTTCTGGTAGAAATAAAAAGAAATATAAATTTCCCAATAAAGCTTTAATTATGGAAAACGGAATACCCGTCACAATCTCTCCAGTGTCCGCTAAGCGACTTGTTTTTGAGGTTAATGGTTATACTGTCTTTATGCCTAAAGGAGCCTCTGTGACCGTTTCAAAGCCTGGTGGAGGCAAGGCTACAGGACAGTTCAGACTTGCCTATGCAAGATTCTTTACTGGACAACTAGTTAATGAATCAATTAGAAGATCTGGATTTCAAAATATATTTAATCGTGGAATGAATGAAGCTTTAAAAGTTCCAGCGGGAATTAAAAAAGTTCAATATTCATTCTCTCCAAATACTATTAGGAGCCAAGCAGATGCCGCTCTCAAGCAAGCATTTGGAGGTGCATTAGTATGACAGTTAATTATAAATTAGATGCAATGATAGAAATAAGAAAGTATCTCTGGGAGCAATTATCAACAATAGGTATTTTTGATGATGCTGATTACTATAGTGATAATATCGGTGACACAATTATTCCAATTTTGCCAGTTCAACAGCAGGCGGAACTAAATCAATTTTTAAGCGGGAAGAAGCATATAGTCTATGATAAGGTAAGTTCATCCTACGATACCATGTGGTATATTTGCAATGAACAATTATTGTTTACTATATATTCAACAGATGTATCTGAGATTAATGAGATAAGAAACTTTATGACAGATCTATTTAGAAGAATGGATGAGTCTGCCAGAGATGTAAATAGATGGTCAGGGCTATCAGATAAATTCAAATTTCATAGTATTTATATATCAGATATATCCGCTACTACCCCTTCAGAAGAATTACAGGGATTTTTATCAACAGACGTAATCTTAGATGTCAAATATTCTAGGATAACAGACGGCCTAGGTAGATTTGCCTAGTTTGCCTTTAAGTCTAAAATGCCGTATTATTAGACATAGAGGAAAGGGCCTAGCCAGCCAAAATTTTTGTTTTACAACTTAATATCATTTTTTTAAACAGGAGGTTTAAACCACATGGCACAAAACACAGGTAATGCTAAAAATATTCTAGTCGGTGCTTCACCACTATTTATTTCAAATACTGACTCAACAGACACTGCAAATTATGTAGATAACTCTGAGCCAGGCAGCACAGGTCGTGCATTTGTATCTGGAACATCTTATACAAATACACTAAACGCAATTGATACTGGCGCTTTCTATTACAGAAACGTCGGATACACAAACAATGGTCTTCAGATTACTTATAACCCAACATACGGTTCAGTAACAGTAGATCAGCTTCTTGATACAGCAAAGCTATTCAAGGAATCAATGGAAGTTATGATTGCAACAGAAATGGCAGAAGGAACACTCGAGAATCTTCTTGCAGTATTCGGCCAGGCAGGAGACAATTCTAACTCAGCAGGAATTTCTGCAAATGATACTCTTAATACAGAATCAGGATTTACAACAGGAACAGCTAACAAGACCCGCACACTCGGACTTGCAGCTGGTGCACTTGGAATTGCTCCAACAGAGCGTCAACTAATTGCAGTAGGACAGGCACCATCAACAACAGATGGATCAAACAATAAGTCAACAGAGCGTGTATATTATGCACGTCGTGTTCTTTCTGTACAACAGTCACAGTTCTCACTTGCTCGTAACGCAGCAACAACATTCCCAGTAACATTCCGTCTTCTTCCATCAGGAGATTCAGCATATGCTGGACAAGAATATGGAAAGATTATTGACCGTATTCTAGCATAATTTAATTTATTTAAATTAAGGAAAGCCCCCAGAAATGGGGGTTTTCTGTTTGTGTTAATAAGTTCGTTTTGTTATAATAATAAAGACACTATCCAAGGAGGATAAATTGGCAACTACAGTATATGACGTAGAAGAAATTGAATTACAAAATGGGGCAAAAGTAAGACTCAAGCCTCTTACAATTAAAGAACTCAGAAAATTTATGGTCGCAATTCAGCGTACACAAGAAGTTACATCAGAAGATGAAACCCTAGATATTCTAATTGATGCCTGTGCAGTAGCACTTGAAAAGCAATTGCCAGAATTGGTAAAGGATAGAGACGCACTTGAGGATGCATTAGATGTTCCAACAATTAATCGCATTCTAGAAGTTTGTGGGGGTATTAAAATGGATGACCCAAACCTACTAGCGGCGGCGGTTCTGGCTGGTCAGAACTAGACCTTGCCGCATTAGAGGGTGAAGTTTTTCTTTTAGGTAATTGGCGGAATTACGAAGAATTAGAAGAAAGCCTTTCAATGCCAGAGTTAATACAAACTTTTAAAGCAATGCAAAAAACTGAATCGGAAAAAAGAAAGTTCTTGGCTTCAATTCAAGGCATTGATTTAAATACAGAAGAACAGAATGAGGGTCCAACCTTCGAAGATATAAAAAGAAGGGCCTTAGGAATAGATGCGTCGGGAGACGATATTGTTTCACTACAAGGCCCACTGGCTTCAGAGTCAGGTTTTGGTATCGGAGCGGGATTAGGATACGTTAGGGAGTAAAATAGATAAATGGCTGATGAGCAAATTGTAACCAATATAGTTGCAACCTCAGATTTTTCAAGTCTTATTGCAGACGTGCAGAGGACTACATCAGCATTAACTAAATTACAACAAGAACTATCTCTTTCAAATAAAACTTTGTCGGCACAAGCTGGCCAGATTCAAAAAGCATTTGGAGATACTCTTAGGAGTACTGGCCAGTTTACCAGCCATTTTGTTACTGTTGGCTCAGAAGTAAATAAGTTTGGTAAAAATTTAGACGCTGGAAAATTAAAGCTTAGAGACTACTTTGGTACATGGCAACAGCATACAAAGACCTCTGGCGGGTTAATAAGGGATTTAGCTAAACAACAGGTAGCACTTCAAAATGCTATTGTTCAGCCATTAGGAAAAGCAGCAGACGGCATGATGAAATTTAATGTTCATGTTGCTAATGGAATTGATACGACTTTAAATAAAACTGCATTAGCAAGAAAAGAAATGCAGATTTACAACAAGGTTATTCAAGATGGTGGAGTTCAATTAATTAACTGGGGTAAAAATACTCAGTGGGCTGGTCGCCAATTAACAGTAGGATTGACTGTACCAATTGCAGCATTTGGAGCAGCAGCACAAAAAGCATTTAGAGAAGCAGATCAGGAACTTGTAAGATTAACAAAAGTTTATGGCGGATTAGCTGCAACTAGTTCAACAGAGTTAGCAAAAGTTCGTAAAGACGTATCTGATACAGCAAGAGAACTTTCAAGAGCATATGGATCTTCTTATAAAGATACAATTGCATTAGCAGCTGATATTGCGGCTACTGGTAAGCAAGGAAATGATCTATTAGAATCTACAAAAGAAGCAACTAGACTTTCTATATTAGGTGAAGTAGATAGACAAGAAGCGATGAAAGCAACTTTAGCTATTCAGTCTGCATTCAAACAAAACACAACAGAATTAACAGAATCAATTAACTTTCTTAACGCAGTTGAAAACCAAACTTCAACAAGCCTTGCAGATTTAGTTGAAGCGATTCCTAAAGCTGGTCCAGTAGTAAAGGCACTTGGAGGAGATGTTCAAGATTTAGCCCTTTATCTTACAGCAATGCGTGAAGGTGGAATTAATGCATCTGAAGGTGCTAACGCTTTAAAGTCTGCATTAGCATCTATTATTAATCCAACAAAAGTTGCCAAAGAACAGTTCATGGGATTTGGTATTGATCTTAGTGGAATTGTAAATAAAAATGCGGGGGATTTAACTGGAACAATATTATCAATTCAAGCAGCATTAGAAACCTTAGATCCGCTAAAGAAGTCACAAGCAATTGAACAGCTATTTGGTAAGTTCCAATTTGCAAGAATGAATGCCCTTTTTGAAAATTTAGGTAAGCAAGGCAGCCAAACTCTTCAGGTATTAGATTTGATGAAATCAAGTTCACAAGATCTTGCAGGCATCGCTGGCCGAGAATTATCACAAATTACTGAATCTGCTTCAGGGCAATATCGTAGAGCAATAGAAAGCTTGAAGGCTGATTTGGCTGGATTAGGAGAGCAATTCCTAAAGATAAGTACATTCTTTATTAAGACAGTAGATGGGCTAGTTAAGTTTATTAATAATTTGCCTGGTCCTCTTAAAACTGTAATAACTTTATTAACTGGCTTTACTGCTTTAGCTGGTCCACTCATTATGTTAACTGGTGTATTTGCAAACTTTATTGGATATGTAATCAAGGGTATAGGGCACATAAGAGCACTTGGTAGAGGTGGGGAAGGCTTTAAATTACTGACACCCGAGATACTTGCCGCTGAACAAGCTGGAAGTTTAATTGAAAAAACATTTTATAGCGATGCACAAGCAGCAGCAGTACTAAAAACAGCACTATCTAATTTAACAAACGAATTAACTATTCTTCAGCAAAAAGCGGCATCAGGATCAATATCTGTTCAACCAACACTTTCTACAATACAAGGCGGAATAATTGCAGAAGGTGCACAGAGAGTTGCAGACCCCAACAATCCATTAATTGGAAAGCCTTATTCACGTCAGATGTCACATCTAAATCCAGTTGCGGGAATGACAAATGCTGAAAGAGCGGCACAAACAATATTTGGAGTTGTACCAGGTCCAGGACCAGTTAATCAAAGAATTGGTAAGAATCCACAAGTTTATGCAGAAGGTGATTTACCTAAGGTAGAAGGATTAACTTCTATTAAGGGCGTATCAACTGGAATTGTTGCACAAGAGGCTGCAAAATGGCACTCAATGACAGCGGCTTTGGCTATGCAGTCAAAAGAAGAAATTGCTTTATTAAAACGTGAAGTTGCATCAACTGGTGCAGTTACAACTGAATTGTCTACATCATATCAAGCATTGCTTCCTCAAATGACTAATATTACAACAATGGCGGCACAAGAAGCAAAACTTATTGTTGCTCAATTACAAGCAGGCAAAGTAACGGTTGATCAAGCAAGGGCAAAGATTATTGCATTAAACGCACAGGTAGAAGCAATGATGGCTGAAACAGCAGCAGCGGTTGCTGCAACGCAAGGTAGGGTCTTAAATGTTTCAGCGGTTCCTCTTACAGGCCAACCAGTAGTTGACCCAACAACTGGTAAAACCAATATGAAAGAAATGTTTCATAAGAGCAAGACTTCAGCACTAGTAGACAAGATTGCAAGATCACTTGGAGTAAGAACTTCAGGCGGAGGATATAGCACACATACAACAATTCCTAAAAGATTTAATGCTGGAAATATTGTTCCAGGAACTGGTAATATGGATACAGTTCCAGCAATACTTACACCAGGAGAATTTGTTGTAAACAAAGAAGCAACCGCACAAAATCTTCCACTCCTTCAAGCAATTAATGGTGGTGGTGGATCAAATGGTCCAGGTTATAATGACGGAACTTATAGAACAATTTCATCTACTATGCAGGGAATAACTCCAGAAGAAATTTCTACATTAGTTGGGGATAGATTTAACCCAAGACCAAATGCAAAAATTCCTTCTTATAGAGTTAGAGGTACTGCTGGAGTTTATCTAGGCGCAGTTACAGACCCCGCACTTGTCAAGAAGTATCCTCATTTAAGTAAAGATGGAAAAACTATAAGCAGATCACAATTAAATAAATCACTTGAGGTAGGAGGATTGCCTCCAGAAGTTTATCGTGCTGCAATGAAAGCCTCTCCAGTAATGCACACAGGATCATCAGATCAGTTGCTGCATGCGCTTCAAAGATCAGGAGTAATCACAGGGGATGAATATCAGGCTGCAAAACAAAGAATAGATATTGAATATGATAAATATTTAAGAAATCCAAAATTAAGATATGGAATCACAGATGATAGAAATCGCTATTGGGAGATTTCAGATAAAATTATTAAAGAAAGTTTAGAAGATAATCGAAAGGCAATAGGTTTTTGGAATAAATATTCTAGTGAAATTGCATACCTATCTTCTGATACAAGAAGAAGCCCAAGTATGAAATTAAAATCAATTGAATTTGAAGGTCAAAAAGTAGATGTAGATCCCCTTAAAGGAACAAGAGGTAAATCATTTTTTGCACATACAAGAACACCTACACCACTATTAAGAAGAATGGCGGACTTGGGAATAGGACAGGTAGGAAAACTTTTTACATCTCCAACTTTAGCTAGAGGAAGATACGTTCCAAGGGCGTTTGGTGCAGCAGCAGGAATTGGTTTAGGCGCAACTGCACTATCTTCAATATTTGGATCAAATCAAAAACCTACTGGATATAATCAGGGCGGTATGGTTGGAGGAATGCCAGCAAGAAGATATAAGGCAGGCGGACAAGTTGCATCAATGGCATTAGGCATGGGCGGATCAATGATTGGTCAACAAGCTGGTCAATCAGTTGCTGGAGATATGGGCGGAATGGCAGGGGGCATGCTTGGATTTATGCTTCCAGGAATGCTTATGAGTAGAGGCGGCGGCGGAGGAGCCGCAAGTATCAAGGCGGCTATTATGGGAATATCAAGAATGAACCTTGCAATAGGTGCAACTGTTACGGTACTAGGAGCAGCTTACTCTATTTACAAGAAACATAATGAACAGGTAAGGCTTTCTGCTTTAGGCTATAATTTATCAGAAGAGGCTGCTTCAAAAGCTGGAATAAAGTATACAAGTCTTTCTGACTCATTAAAAAATGCAATTCAAAATGCTAAAGACTTAGCTGAAAAGAATAAATTAGCATATGAAAGCCTTGCAAGCTCTGGCACTCCTCTTAATATGACTATTGAGCAATATAAAAAATTAAAAGAAGAAGTAAAAACAACTATGCCAGAGTTGATTAAACTTATAGATATAACCAAAACTAAAGATGTAGGCGACCTAGCAGTTAGATTAAAAACACAATTTATTGCAATGGGCATGTCTGCTCAAGAGGCTACAAACAAAATATATGCATTAATTAGCGCATCTGAAAAATCTGGTTTAGCAAGTGGATCAATTTCATCTAATGAATTTAGAGCAGTTACAGATAAATCTGGAGCAGCAGTTTCTTCAATGAAATCTTTAAATAAAGCGATTGAACGTAAAGGGCCAGACGTACAAGCACAACAATTACAATCTACAATACTTGCAATAAATGCTGGAATAGATGAGGCGGTTAAAAAAGGAACTGACTATAACACAGCAGTAAATAATCAGTTTAATGCTATTAATGCTCAAGTAAAAACTCAAGGAACACTTACACTAGAAACAATAACACATATTGAAAAAATGGTTCCTGAGCTAAATGATGTTTTGAATACAACAGACAACGGAACTAGCGCTTGGGCAAAATATCAATTAATGGTTAATGGAGTTACTGAAGGCCTGTACGAATTAAGTGGCGAAGCAGCAATTGCACTTGAAAAAGCAAATCGTGCAATTAGGGAATCAGTTAGAGCTAGTGCAACTGGAGAAGGCGGATCATTATCTGTTCAAAGCAAACAATTAACAGCTTATAATAAACAAATAGCAAAATTAGAAGATCAGTCTAAGGGACAATCAGTTCAATCACAAATTAATAATAAAGAAGAAATTAAAACAATTAATAAAAAGATTGATGCTATTAATAAAGAATATGATGCTAGAAAGAAAGCCTTATCTTTACAGCAGCAAACAGAAGATGCAAACATAGCAATTCAAAAAGCGCAACTCGAATATCAAAACGCTTTGGCTTCTGGAGATATGGCTTCTGCTGCACAAGCACAATTAAATATTCGTGGTATTGTTGGACAAAGACAAAATCAATTAGCACAAGACGCTTTAGAAACTTCTAGACAAGCAAAGATTCAGCCGCTAGAGGATAGAAAAAATGCCCTGTCTGAAGCAGAAGAAAAAATGGCAAACTCTGCAGCACTAGCGGGAGAAAAATTAGAAAGTTTAAAAAAATCTGCTCAGGGTTTAAAAGAATATATAGATTCAATGATAGGCTCACAATCAAAAATTAAAACTGAATTAATTAAAAACCCTGATTATTTAAAAACAGAAGAGGGTAAAAATGCTGCAGCATCTTTATATAAAGATATCGCAACAAATGATCCAAACAATCCAGATATTAAAAAGCTTAAGCAAAAGTATGCTTCTTATACTCCTGGTAGCACAGGTGATCTAAGGACTAAATATAATTCAAATATGGGAATAGATTTATATAATACTTTACAGGGAAATGTAACATATTCATCAGCAGCTAAAGAAGCAATAACAGCATTTACAACAGCTGAAAAAGTTCAGCCACCAATAGATGCTCTTTATCCTGGGACGTCTAGACGTAATTATGAAGACGACCCTTATGCTCAAGGTTGGGGTTCTCCGACGGCCCTAAACCCTGGTAATCCATCTTATAAACCAAATAACATCAAGAAGCCAGGACCAACGCTTCTAAACCCTCCTAGGTCGTACAGCGAAAGAGCTGCTCTAGACCCTTATGCTCAAGGTTGGGGTTCACCAAATTTTGGAAAACTTTCATCTCCATCTTATGCTATTCCTAAAAATAATGTTTCTTATACTCCAGGATCTACATCTACAACAAATAAATCTGAAGGTAATACATATAGTGCTACTGTTATATTAAATGGATCAAATATGAATCCGCAACAAACAGCAGAAGCAGTACTTAAAGAATTTCAAAAATTAAACGCTAAAGCGGGAAGAGATAGGGGTAGATAATGGCAATGTCAATGCCCAGAGGTTCTATTCTCTGGATTAAATCTGGTGGAACATATTATAAAGTGTCAGAGCACAACCGTTCTGAATTTAGTATTGATCCTCAAAGAATTGAAAAAGTACAGCGTATGTCAAATGGAACATTGCGTAAATTTTGGGTTGCCGATAAAAAAACATTTAGCCTTTCGTGGGAGATGCTTCCACACTCAACTTCATTAACAGTTGACGGCGGATGGGGAGCAAAAGACTTAAGAGATTTTTATTATGGATCTGTAGGCCAAGGAACATTTGATATAAAGGTTAACCTTGCTACAAATGGTACAGACCAATCTTCTTCAGGATTTGAAGAATATACAGTATCTATAACAAGCGCTTCTTTTACTGTACTAAAGCGTGGCATTGAACCACACTGGAACGTATCGTTATCAATGGAGCAAGTATAGTGCCAACTAATCTAGAAAATGTATTTTATAACGATACTACAATAAAGACCCAGGTTGGGGCTACTATTGAGTATAATATGAATTCACTAATTGATAACCTTACTGTTACATCTACAATTACTGATACAAACTATACAAATAAAATAGTTGGCTGGAAAACAGGAAAACCTAATCCATTTAAAAAGCTATTTCCAATTGATTCAGTTATTAAACCATTTAGACCAATTGTTCCTGGAGTAAACTATTATATTGTTCCAGCCAATGGAACAACGCTAAACTTCTATTCACCTAAAAGAGTAATTTATCCTACAGATAAAGCTAGAGTTTATTATCCAGGAGTTACAACATCTTATAAATACTGGGTAACTCCAGATGATTCTAATGTTAACCTGTCAGTTAATTATGTAAATTCAGTAAGTACAAAATCAGCTTTAGCAAATAAAATAGTGATACTATTTGAAAAATTTCACGTACTTCCGTCTTCTTATACTGTATTGATAACAAAGTCTGATAACAGCACAATGACATTTACATCAGCATCTTCCCCAACCGCTGGTAATGCAACGATATATTATAATGGTACAACCTGGACAAATACGGCATGGGCTGAACCAGCATCATACCCAACTCCAATTTCAATTAAATCAATTACCTTAACAGCAGTTAATCCTGGCGGGATTATAGGAGTTATAGAAGTTTCAGCCAGATGGGTAAAAGATATTTCTTCAGACATAGTATCCTTAGATATACAAAAAGAATCCTCTTCTTCAAATACCGATATTCTTCCAGTAGGAAATGTAACAGCAAATACAGTATCTTTAGTTTTATCAAAATATAATCAGTCATCTCTTCAAATAGAATCTTACAACAGATCATCCGCATCATTTGATCAGTCTAAGATATATATTGCAAAGAACGTAGAAGTTAAACCACACTTTAAGATATATCATACAAATGGTGCAATAACTAGCGGGTCAGACAAATATGATAAGGTAGAGCAGGGAACATATTACGCAGACTCTTGGTCAATATCAGATTATGGAGATACAACAGTAAGTGCATTAGATGGATCTAAATACCTTATGGAAACTTTGTGCCCAGATCTTTTGCTAGAATCATATCCAGTAACTGCAATTGTTCGTTCATTATTAGACACAATTGGTTTTACTAATTACAATTTTAATGTTGTGTTAACAGATGGCAAAGTTACAGATACATCAATTCCAATAATTAACTATTGGTGGACATCTCCAGAAAATACTGTGTGGCAGGCAATACAAGACCTTTGTAGAGATATTCAAATGAACGCAATCTTTGATGAATCTAATGTATTACAATTTTACAGCAGAGACTATATGTATAATAGAACTACGGCAGACTGGAATTTTTATCATGTCGCAGAAGGATCTGCTCTTCCTAATATAATTGATTTTTCTAAAGAAGAAATTGCATCTGCAAATCAAGTAAAGGTTTTATGGAGCACTCCAATTACTTCAAACTATAGCGGAAGTTCTGGGAAATTATGGAATTCTCCACCCACTTATTTAGCAGCAGGAGGATTAAAGTCTACAATAGCTGCTGAATCAGTTGCTGCAGATACGGTGCTTGTTTTAGACATAACATCTCCAGACTCATATAGTCCAATTCAAACCTTATTTAATTTTAATGGGTACCTGCTTATTGATTCAGAAATTATTGAATATGATGCAATACAATATCAGTATGTTCCAAGAGAAAGTACAACCAATATCCCAACGGCTGTCTGGATAGAAAATGAATCAGATATTAATAAATATAAATATTTATCAAAGCCTGGATATGAAAATACTACTAAACCAGAAACATCTTACTTTAAACCAACTGGAAGATATCGTGTTAAAACTAGGGGTGCATTAGGAACAAAGCCTGCATTTCATTCAGCAAGTGCTTTAACTACATTGTCACAATGGGCTGGTAGAGAGGTGGTTTGGGCATAATGGTATTACCATCATATTTGTTTAACGGCGGAACAGGCGGTCCCGCATTATTAACAGACTCAATTCTAACTCAAACAAGCTTAACTTCTGTTTCTCTTGAACCCGTTATTTCTACATTAACAGTAACCCCAACAAAATATTCTGTTTACTGGGTTAAAATTTTAAATGATGGATCAGAAAGCGGAAACGCTGGAGATAGTGGTACTGTTGAGTCTACTAGTATTCCTGTTTTAATAACTGGATTAACTTCTGGAGATACATATAGATTTAAAACTAGAGCATATTCTGGTTCGGCTTATGGAAATGGTATAACCTCTCCTAATTTTGTTTTATCTAAAGATGCAATAAATTATACTGCTATAGCATCAAACTTAGATCCAAAACAGATAACTGCTGGTAAATCATATTT
>Ga0247723_1001626_pt1 | contig 12821 bp, 13 predicted proteins | sample MSEWelMarce5H_FC_FD_189079 | JGI IMG/M metagenome (GOLD analysis project Ga0247723, IMG submission 189079) | Subsurface sediment microbial communities from gas well in West Virginia, United States - MSEEL Well Study Marcellus 5H_FC | ecosystem: Environmental > Terrestrial > Deep subsurface >...
TTTTGTACAAATGAATAACATGAAGGTTGATATAAATGAGGTAGTTCAGTCCCTGTACTGCATCAGTGTTACTGCTCACGTAGAGCACGTAAACACACGTTCGTTCGCACAGCACGAAGCACTAGGCGACTTCTATGAGAAGGCTAGCAACTTCAAAGATAGATTCATTGAGTACTGCATGGGTGCAGGATACCTGACTCAGGTAGTGATTGAAGAGATTGAATCAGAGGACCTACTAGACGAACTCGAAGAGGTGTGCGAGAACCTATGTGCATTTGCAGAGGACACAGGAGACGAGACGATAATGAATATGTACGCAGACTTTGAAGAGGCTAAGAACAAGCTCAAGTATATGTTAATGTTTAAATAAAAAACTATGGCAGCTAAACTAGGTTCTGGAGAGAAGTTCAAGGCACTGTCTGAAGGTGTGGCTATGAGCTACATGAAGAAGGGAATGGGCAAGGAGAAGGCGATGTCTATAGGTAAGGCAGTAGCAGCAAAGGCAGGCATAAAGAAGTTCGGAAAGAAGAAGATGACACAGATGGCAGTAAAAGGTAAGAAACGTGGCTAAGGCGAAGGGAGGCTCGGACAAGGCAAAGGTAAACTTTGGAAAGCGTAAGAGAGGTGCTGCCCAAAAGTCATTTAATAAGCACGACAGAAAAGACAGAAAATATAGAGGCAGATGAGTACTGCTATAAAGAAAAACCAAACACTATGGAAAAGAATAGTTGCTCGTGTGAAGGCTGGAGAGAAAGGTGGGGATGCTGGAGAGTGGTCAGCCCGAAAGGCACAGCTTGCAGTAGGCTTATACAAAAAGTCAGGAGGACAGTATTCGGGTGCAAGGACAGAGACCAATTCTTTATCGAACTGGACAAGGCAGAAATGGACTACATCTTCGGGGAAGCCTTCGGATGGGAAGAGGAGATACCTGCCAAAGGCAGCGTGGGAAGCACTAAGCAAAAGCCAAAAAAGAGCGACAAACAAATCAAAGGAAGAGGGGAACAGTCAGGGAAGGCAGTTCGTACCCCAGCCAAAAAAAGTAGCGGAAAAAGTAAAAAAATATAGGTAATGGTACCCGGAGCAAAGAGAGTAGAGGGTGGAGTAATATATCGTGGAGAGAAGTTTCCGGGGTTCAACAAGCCTAAGAACGCACCTGCAGGCGACAGCCACAAGAAGGTGGTACTAGCTAAGAAGGGTGACAAAGTAAAAAAGATTAAGTTCGGATACAGAGGGATGCAGGACTTTACCCAGCACAAGGACACGAAGCGTAGGAAGAACTACCTATCTAGGTCTGGTGGAATAAGGAACAAGTCTGGGGCCCTCACTAAGAACGACATATTCTCAGCAAACTACTGGGCCAGAAGAGTACTCTGGTAAAGACGTTTTTTTCATGTTTGATTTTTTGGTTGGAAAGGCCCCGTCTCTACGGGGCTTTTTATTTAACTTTGTACAATGACACTATATAAGACGTTCAACTACAAGATACCTATCTTCTACGTTCCACTAAAGATTATCGTAGGTTCTACCATTGAAGACGCAATGAAGAGCAGGATATTTACTAGTGACGACAGGAGGGACTACAAGGACGCAGCAGCAATTGCGTTCATCCACTCAGGATGTATATATATAGCTATACCATACCCAGACTGCGATTTTCAATTTGCAATTCACGAAATAGTACACGCAAAGAACTTCCTGTACAAGATGAGGGGAATACATCTAGACGTAGAGAATGATGAGAACGAGGCGTACCTAGTGCAATATATATACGAGAAATGCATTGATGCAAGGAGAAAGTTTAGTAACTTTGTATCCAAACAAAGGGACAATGAAACTATTACACAACAGGGCGTTGATTCTGGTAGACCCAGAGGCGAAGTCCAGAAAGAAGATTCAGACCCCAATGGGGGAGATAGACCTATACATAGCTAACGACCACTCTTGGGACGGAAGGATAGCAGAGAACACAAGTGGAGTACTTCTGAACGACTTCAAGGAGGCACCAAAGGGCTCAGTAGTAATATTCAACCACAGAGCAACAACACAGGACAACGAGATTGACGACAAAATATTTTTAGTAGATGAACCATTTATATACTTCTACCTTGATGGAGATAAACCAGTCCCATTTCAAGGTTGCTTTCTCATTTCAAGGATACCAAGAAAAAAGTACAACTCAGAGCTGGTGCATATACCAGACGGCTGGAATGAGACACACTACGACAACATCTTTAAGATTGAGAGAGGGCCAAGAGGTATCTCTAACTTTAACGAAGGACAGATAGTAATAGCTCACAGGTACAGCGACTACGAGATACCGTACGCAGTAGATGGAGTACATATGTCTGCTATAAGACTTAAGGAGGACGACATACTTGCACTTTCACAAACAGAACTATGAGTAAGAAGACGGCAGAGCAGGAGCTAGAGTTCTATAGGCAGGACGGAATAGTTGGTCTATATTACTCGCTAAATAAAAAGTTAAATGAACTATCTAGAGCTATAGATGGCTCTACGATAGACTTCTCAAGTAAGGACGACAAGTCATTTGAGAGACTCATGAAGGCTATGGTAGAGTCAAAGCTAATAGCAGAGAACATGAAGTGGCTAAGGATGGAGTTCTCTCTTACAGGTGACGAGGAGAAGGACAAGAGCTCAACTAGGAGACCACTAATAGAAGAACTATCTCGCAATGATAAATAGAGTAAGCAAGCCAGAGATAAGAAACATGGAGAGACCTGACCTTAACAGGTACGCACTTGAAGTTCAGCGTGAACATAGAAATATGTTAAAGGACAGCGAAAGTAAGCTGTCTTTATATAAGAGCAGGGTATCTAGAAAGGACGAACTAATAAAGAGGCTCAGGTATGAAGTGTTTACGCTAAACAGAAGGCTGTACGCACAGAAGCTAAGGATGAGTAAGGACAAGACGACAGCTAAGAGGACAGTATATGAGACTGCCATAAATAACGTAGTAAATAAAAGGAGCGAGCTTATAGATATACCAAAGTACCACATGGCACTGTTTGAACTAAGTAACGTATTTGATAAGCCGGAGATGTATATAATTCTTTTGCTATGGGCTAGCAGGTACGAGTACTACTCGAAGAGAGAGTTCAGGATAAACTTTAAGGACTCTCCAATAAATTTTGAGAAGTACAACATGATGCTGGTGCGTGACGGATATACAAATAGGTGGGAGCAGAAGAGGAGCAGCTACTTCATATCTGCGAGCGGTAAAGAGCTTGTAGAGAAGATTAACAAATTTGTTTATAAAAGGTTGAATGGGTAAGTCAATAGAGATATATGGAATAAAGATACAGCTCCCAGAGGAGAAGAACGTATTTAAAGCATCTAAGGTAAAGAAGGAGCAGAAGTTTTTACGAGTAATGGTACCCGAAGACTTCTCACTACTTGAGTTTGATACTGAAGGGATACCAATATACACTGAAAAACAGGCAGACTTTGTTAAGGACGAGTACGAGAAGATAAGGAACGGATACTGGTTCTATAATGATGGCAGCCCAACATATATAACTGGTATCCATTACTTCTATCTAAACTACTGGACGCTTGAGGACGGAGGAAAGCCAGACTACAGAGACGCTGACAGAAGGTGGTTCATATTTAGAAACCACTGCGAATCACTCCCACAGTGCTTTGGAATAATAAGAATTAAAAAACGTAGAGAGGGTGCAACATCTCAGGAGGCGTGTGCACTTGTATATAAGGCGATAATGAAGCCTAAGTCTAACTGCGGAATAGTAAGTAAGACAGGAAACCCGGACGCAAGAGACGTGTTCCAGAAGATGGTGGTGTGGGGATATAAGAACCTGCCAGTATTTCTAAAGCCATCTATAGAGGACGAGACATCAAAGACGAGCTTGGTGTTCTCTCCCCCCAAGAAGAAGAACAAGACATTAAGTCGCTCTAGGGGACAGGTGTTTGATGACGATATGGGACTTGAGTCTGTGATAGACTACAGGTCAACGGCACTGAACTCGTACGACTCTGGAAGGATTACAGCAATACTTATTGACGAGGGCGGTAAGTGGCCAAAGGACGTTCCTATAAATAAGTACTGGCCTATCGTAAGAAAGACGTTAGCAAGAGGTATGATTAAGGTTGGATTTGCAGTAATACCTTCTACTGTAAACGACTCCGACAACGGTGGAATTGAATTTAAAGAACTATTTGATGGCTCTAATCATTTAGGGGACGACATCACGGCAACAGGACTGTACCAGTACTTTATGCCGGCATATGACGGATACGAAGGATTTATAGATGAGTATGGGATGTCTATAATTGATGAACCAACTAAGGAACAGAAGGAGTACATAAAAAAGAAGTTTGGTATAAATATAACTACAGGTGCTAAGGAGTTCCTCATGAAGCAGAGGGAGATAATAAAGGACCAGACTGCACTGTCGGAAGAGATTAGGATGAATCCATTTAGCGTAGAGGAGGCGTTCAAGATAGACGCAAAGAGGTGCTACTTCAACAGTGATAAGATATACTCTCAGATAAATTACATATCAGAGAATCCAGTAAAGATGAGGAGAGGAGGATTCTTCTGGAAGGACGGTGCTAAGGGTGGAGACGTATACTTTCAGGACTCATCTGACGGTATGTGGGGCATAATTGAGCTACCAAACATAGCTAACTGTTGCCAGTTTGGAGACAGGGGAAAGGTTCCGGGTAACGTACCTATGTATACAATAGGAGTTGACCCCTTTAGGAACTCTATGGTTAACGCAAAGTACAGCTCTATGGGAAGTGCTTGGATTATGAAGAAGTACAACACTGCAGACCCTGAGAACAGTGGGATGCCGGTTGGTCACTTCTATGGAAGACCAAAGCTAAAGAGTATGTTTGACGAGGAGATGCTAAAAGCGTCTGTATACTATGGATGTAAGCTGGTGTATGAGCTTGACGCAGGGGATGACGTAATAAGGATAGCACTGGAAAATAAGCTTATAAATTACATGAGTAAGACCCCTAACTCAGCAATAAAGCCGGGAAGAGAGGCACAGAAGACAAAGGAGTGGGGAGTAAAGAGCTCTGACCCATTTGCTATGAGCCAGCAGCTAGAGCTAGCAATTCAGTTCATAGAGAACCACTGCCATAAGATTTACTATGCAGAGCTTCTTGAAGAACTACTTGTATATGACCACATGAACAGAACTCCATTTGATAGGTCCGTAAGCTTTATGATAGGACTTCTTGGTATGGTAGAACATAGGACTTCTGAGCAGGCTGCACCCAAGCCAATACAAATACAAAAATTTAAGCTTAATTTGTAATATCTTTGTAAAACTAAAGTGATTTAATGTCAAATTCAAACGCATTGCTCAACTTTCATGCAGCCTCATCTGAGAAGAAGAGGACTAAGGACTTTGGGCTAAAAATAGCAAAACATATTGAGTCTCATTTTACGGGGCAGTACTATACGGATAGAAATAAACGTATAGAAAAGAACGTAAAGTTTGCTATGGGTAAACAGCCCATGCAGGAGTATCTGTCACAGATGAACATTGACGGGAAGGACGTGTACATTAATCTAGACACGACTCCTCCACCCATCGCACCTAAGTTCGTTGAGGTAATAGTTGGCAGTCTAATGAAGAGGCAGGAGAAGCCAAAGGTATCTGCTACAGACCCTATATCTATAATGCAGAGGTTTGATGACATGGCAGACGCAAGCTTTAGGATGGAGAACAAGGAGTTCATATCATCTCTTGAGCAACAGTTAAACACGAAGCTGTCTGGAGAATCAGAATATACTCCAGAGGACAATGACGACCTAAAGCTATACTTTGAACTTGAACACAGACTTCCTGAAGAGATATTCTTTGAGGAGGGACTTCAATATATTCTTGATACGAATTCAGTAAACGTAATAAAGAGAAGACTTATATTTGATATAATTACTTCTGGATTTGCTGCAACTAAGTCTATAATGGACGAGAGTGGCAAGATTAAGATTAAGAGATGTATACCACAGAACATGGTGTACTCATTCTCTGAGTATGATGACTTTAGGGACAGCTCATTCATAGGAGAGGTAACACCAATGAAGGTAAGTGAGGTACGTGTAAGATATCCAGAGGTAGATGAAGAGATGCTGTTTGAGGTATCTCAAAAAGTAAAAAGTAGAAACACCGTAAGTAGATGGGATGAAAAATATCGCTATTCAGATACTCGCCCTTATGATGAGCTTACTGTTGATGTGCTTCAGTTTGAGCTTAAAACTATTGATAATCTTCTTTATCAAGTTAAGAAGACTTCTAACGGCTCTATCGTGGTTGATAGAAAAGACAGGACTCCGGAGAAGTTAAGTGAGAACAAGGAGATGATTGACAAGAATATATTTGTCATATACGAAGGTGCATACGTAATGCAGAGTGGCGTAATGCTTGACTGGAAGAAGCAGAAGAACATGATTAAGCCTTCAATGCCAGAGAAGATGGCAGAGGCTTATTTTAGCTACTCACTCCATATGCCAGACAACTACGAGTTGAATAACCTTCCTATGATTCAGAGGATGGAAACTTCTATACGTCAGATGACTCTTACGCACATGAAGATTCAACAGATTGTAGCAAAGATGCGTCCTTCAGGTCTTATGATTGATGTAGATGGACTTCAGAACATATCTCTAGGTGAGGGTAAGTCAATATCTCCTCTTGAGATTCAGAAGATATACGACCAGACTGGTAACATATACTACAGGTCAATGAATGAGGAAGGTCAGAGAAGTGGTCCACCAATTGCAGAGATAGCTAACAGTGGAAGCGTTCAGCAGCTTCAAGAACTTATTCAGATATTTAACTACTATCTAAATAGACTTCGTGAGGAGACAGGAATCAATGAACTTAGAGACGGTGCTGGAATAAATCCAAGACTTGGAAATAAACAACTTCAGGCTGGAATAGCTGCATCAAATAATGCTACAGACTTCATATATGACGCATACATAAACATCATTGAAAATACGATGATGAAGTGCGGAATACTTCTATCAGACGCAGTTAACTATAGAGTTGCAGAATATGCAAAGATAGTTAGGGCAGATATAAATAACAGATACTATGACGTAAAGGTAGATATGCTACCAGATGACGACTACAAACAGTATCTAGAAGGAATGGTACAGACTGCACTCTCATCTGGTCAGATAGACTTTGAGACTGCATTTAATATAAGGAACATAAAGAACATAAAGCTTGGAGAACTATATCTATCTAGGGCTACAAAGAAGAAGCAGAAGCAGGCTCAGGATGCAGCTATGCAGAACAGCCAGATGAACGCACAGGCTCAACAGCAGTCTCTTCAGATGAAGGCACAGATGGATGCTCAACTTGAACAAATGCAAGGAGAGTATAAAATTAATGTAGTAAAGACAGAGCAGTCTATGAAGGCTGAAAGCGATATGCAGATGTTCGTGATGGAGATACTTAAGAAGTCATACGAGCTAGACAAGCCACTAACTCCAGAGCTTCAGCAGATAGTCAATAACTACTTTGCAGCACAGCAGGCTAGGGCAGCTGCAATGCAACAGCAGATGATGGCACAGCAGCAACAGCAGCAAGAGGAAGAGCAGGGTGCAGAAGGTGAAGGTGCTGGACAGGAAGCTGGTCAAGAACAACAGGCACAATAATTGGGTAATTAAATAAAAAACAAATCTATGACAACAAATGAAATCAATCCATTTGAGGAATCAACTTGGAAGGAAGAACCTCAAGAACAGCAAGACAGCTCTGCGTCAGCAGAATCAACTACTTCACAAGAAAATACAACAGACGATGGACAGAAGCAGGATAGTGAAGGTTCGGCAGATGGGGGACAAGAGAAAGGGCAGAATACGAGTAGTTCTGGGCCTGATGCTACAGGAGATGTCAATGTCAATAATGAAAATGACTCATATAATGAAGATGAAGACTTTCAGCCAGAACTAAATTTTAAGAATGACGTATCAAAAAAGATATTTGATTCTATAGTTAGTGGTAAATATGAGAATGCTGCACCAATCATATATGAGCAGACGGTACTATCAAATCTAGATAAACTTTCAGAAGAGGACGTACTAAAGTTAATGATTCAGTATGAAAACCCAGAGATGAGTGATACTGATATTCAAAAGGAATATAAGGATAGATATTCAAACGACCATGAAGAGAAGGATACTTCATTTATGACTGAAGATGAAATATCAGAATATAATAAATCTGTAGAGAGGTCCAAGAAGAGGGTGCTAAAGGAGATTAAGAAAGATGCTAGAGACGCAGTAAAGCAGCTATCTGAAAGAAAGGTAGATATAGAACTTCCTGACATCAACGAATACATGAAGTCTGTTTCTGGAAAGAAGAGCGACAACTCTAAAGAGATTGAAGAGTACAACAAATACATCCAGTCAGAGAGAGCAAAGTACGAGTCGACTATAGATAAGGGAATAGAGTCGGTAGGTTCTTTTGAGATGGACTACAATGATGACGATGTTTCATTTAAGGTAAACTTTACTCCTAATAAAGATGAGATTTCATCTATGAAGGAGGACCTTAAGAACTTCACACTAGAAGACTACTACGGTCCAAGATACTACGACCAAGACAAGGGAGAGTATAAGACCAACGTACTGGCAGAGGATATGTACTGGATTGGAAACAGAGATAAAATAATCAAGTCTATAGTATCTCAGGCAGTAAGTTCTGCAAAGGCAGATATGCTAAAGAAAATAAAGGGAGTATCTATAGGTGACTCACCGTCATCAAGGTCTTCAACTCAGCCAGCAAAGAATGACGTTGACTCTTGGGTTGAAAAACTATATAGTATGTAACTGAGGCTATCCCCAAACCCTCAAATAAGGCCCGGACTGCAAGTGCATCCGGGTTTTTATTTTATTTAAAAAAAACATTATATATTTGCATATATCTATTTGGCAGTACGCCAAGTTCTTTTAGACCAAGTGCGGTCAACAACAACACACAACATTTATTGGATATGCTATACGCATACGAGTTCGATTCTCGTAAATGGACTAATTTTATTTTTAACAATTAAAAGTCAATAAAATATGGCTATTAATCAACCGGCAGGCGTTCAACTCGGTACTGGAGTAGGTCGTCAATTTGTGAGTGATTTATCACTCCTTAAGCCACAGTACTACGATAAATTCGTAGAAAAGTATGGTAATCAGAATTACACACAGCTTCTTGAGATGATTGGTCTGAAGGCTGTAGTTCCCGGACGTGAATTTTTTCACTTCGAGTCTTACGGTAAGCTTCACTCTTCTATTAAGATTACTGCTGCATCTCCAGTTTCTGTAACTAACGCTGGAGTAACTGTAACTCTTGTATCTGCATCTCACTACAACAGTGGTGCACAGTCTCCAATCCGTAAAGGTGAGGTTATTGAAGCTGCTAGTTCTGGTATTCAGTACAAAATCACTGACGTTAACAAAGGTACAGCTGGTGCACACACTGCAACTATCGTTCCTTTGAAGAATGCATCTTCTACTTTGGCTGCTGGAGAAATCCTGTTGTTCCGTGGCGTAACTGAGGCTGGTGAAGCTTCTTCTGCTGCTGACACACTTGCAAACCTTACTGAGAAGAAGTTATTCTCAACTACAGAGATTCGTGAAGACTACAAAATCACAGACCGTGCTAAGATTGAAGAAATCTACCTGAACTTTGAAGGTGGTTCTTTCTACACTTACAAAGGTCTTGATGAGGCTGTAAGACGTTTCATGAACAACAAAGAGTTCAAACTCGTTTTTGGTTCTGATGCTGATAATATCTCTGGAACTGTAGGTTCTAAAGGTCTAATTCCTCAAATCGAAGCTGGTGGACAAACTTATCAATACGATACAGTTGGAAACGTAGCAGGATTCGGAATTGAAGACTTCCATAACATCGTTCGTCAGATTGATTTTAATGGTGGTGCTCAAGAATATCATTTCTTGATGGACTCTTACCTTAGAACTGCTGTTGACGATGCATTGTTCGCTAAGTATCAAAATGGTTCTATCGTTTGGGCTAACGCTGGCGGTTCTCAAGACATCGCTGTTAAATACGGCTTTGATTCTTTGAAAATTGACGGAGTTACATTCCACTTGAAGAAGTACCTGCCATTCAACTCTGACGCTATCTATGGTCAGTCTTTGGCAAGTAACGGAAACAAGTATGACTTCTACGGTGCCTTGATTCCAATGAAGGAAGGACGTGACGCTCAGTCTGGTGACAAAATCCCAGCGGTTCGTATCGTTTCTAACGAAGTTGAATCTGGTAAAGAAGTTAAGGTATGGGAGACTGGTGCTCTCGCTAAAGTGCCTACTTCAGATAAAATGGAACTTAACGTACATCACATGGCTTACTGCGGTCTTCAAGTATTCGCAGCTAACCAGTTCATTGTAGTTAAGAAGTAATAGTGTCATAGTTTAATCCCAATGTACCCCTGCAGGTTCTCCTGTGGGGGTTTTTTTGTTCATTATTTTGTAATAAATCAACAAATATGTATCTTTGATGTCATAAACTATAACACTATGGCACAAAAAGCTAAAAAAATCTTAGACGATAACGGCAACCTTGTCGAAGAACAAGAACCAACTATGGAATCAGCACTTTTATCTATCAAGGAAGAAAAAGTTGAAAAGAAGGAAGCTAAAAAAGAGCCAAAGACTTATGTATTTAGGCTTATAAGCAACGCATCTCCAAACGATAAGAGGCAGTATCCTCCTAGATTTATGTTAGCAAATACAGATATTGTATTTGATGAAGAACTCGGATATAAGAGGACTATGAGGTATCTTCCGGGAATTAATACAATATGGTCAGAAGAACAAGAAAATCTTCCAGAAAATATAGTAAATAGAAGACCTTCAATCAATTTTATTGATGGATATCTATATGTGTCATCAAATGACAGGACTCTTGTAGATTTCCTAACTAAGAGCAACAGATGCCTAAATGCAGAAAATAGAGATGAGAACTCTCCTGCTACATATGAGATGATGAACTTTGAGGCAATATCTAAAAAGAACATACAGAACGTAAAGAAGAAGCATGAAGCTATGAAGGTAGCTCTATCTGCATCTGAAGATACTATGGCAGAACATATTGACTATCTTGGAATTACAAAGATAAATGTACAGGGAATAGAGAAGGACAGCGATGAGTTAAGGGTTGAGTATGTATCAGTAGCTGAGAACAACCCAGATACGTTCCTTAAGTCGTACAATAACCCAACTACTAAGGCGTTCCACCTAGTAAAACAGGCTCTAGATTCTGGTAAGATAACAGAAAATGTTACTCCCGGACAGATACATTGGTCCGAGACAAGGGGTCTTGTTGCTGTTATACCAGCAGGAGAGAAGACGTTAGACTATCTAGTTAAGTTTTGCTTCAAGGACGGAGAAGGACAGAGGTTCTATGATAGGCTAAAGACTCTATAAATTGTGTTATATTTGTAAATATTAATTATAAAATAGATTTTTATGTTAAAAGATATGCTCGCTAAGATGGCATCTAAAGTTGGAGGTAAATCATCTGAAGATTCTACCGAAATGGAGAACAAAGCACAGGGTGAATCTAATGGACCCGGTGACGAAGATGAGATATACAAGGCTGGTGCAGTAGTTGCTGACCTGAAACCAAAATTAATGGATGCATTAAGGGCAAAAGACCCAGAAAAGTATGACGCATATATGAATGAGGTTATAAATAAGCGTAAGAGTGCAAGTGAATTGCTAAAACAAGGCAAGGTTGACGAGTACAAGAAGGCGTGGGCAGAAGCTAATACTTATGGAGAGAAGGGACAACTTGATACCTATCTTACCCCAGATGAGATGAAAAAGGTTCTAGGAAAGGACTACGACCCATTTATTTCAGCAACTAAAAAAATTATGCAAAATCAGGGTGAAGCTTATACAAGGTCTGGTAATGTAGTTGGTGAAAAAGAAAAGGATTCAGTATCTAATGTAGGTGATATAAATTTCGGGAAAAGATTTCTTCTTATGAATGCTAGTACTGGAATAGAAGCTTCAACTAACGGTAAAAAAACATATGGTAAGTTCTATAAATATAATCCACAAACAGGGCAGTCGGAAATTGATACAGAGAGGTCTTATGGATTAGTCTCGAAATAATTTAATTTTTGTAATTATCTTTAATAATGGGGGCCTTCTGCCCCCTTTATTATTAAAAGTGTTAATTTTGTAATAATGGCTACAGTACAGCAACTATATGATACGACACAGTACCTTATAAATAAGTATGATGGCTCGTTTATGTCAAATGACGAGTTTCTTCAGGCTTATAACCTAGCGTCTACAGACTACTTTAACTACCTAGTTGATACGTCATACTCTATGATGAGTAGGAGTAATATATATAGTACCCCTACAAATTCAGATAATCAGACCACAGAGACTCTTGCACCTTTCTTGGTATTCGAGCAATCTTTAGCCTCTCCGTATAATAAGCCGTCTGACTATGCTAGAGCTATATATGTAAAGACGGCATATACTGGTCAGACTCAATCTGACGGTAAGTTTGCCACTAGAACAGACCTAACGGTACTGGACAGCAAGCTATACTCAGTTATAGATGCTCCAATAGCAGACGACCCCATATATGTTGAGGTGGATGGTAAATTTTTAGTATATCCATCAAGCCCATCTGTTGGTCTTTGGTTAACATACTACAAGAAACCAACAAAGAGGATTGTAGTTGATAGTACATCTGTAGAGTGGTCTGACAATAAAGTAAATAACGTATTATTCAGGGTTCTTGGTTATCTTGGTATTAATCTTAAAGACCCAA
>Ga0247723_1001627_pt1 | contig 12820 bp, 12 predicted proteins | sample MSEWelMarce5H_FC_FD_189079 | JGI IMG/M metagenome (GOLD analysis project Ga0247723, IMG submission 189079) | Subsurface sediment microbial communities from gas well in West Virginia, United States - MSEEL Well Study Marcellus 5H_FC | ecosystem: Environmental > Terrestrial > Deep subsurface >...
AACTGGAGCAGTACAAAGGCTCCAAGCTGTACGAGCAGGAGGTGATGGGCCAACTCGTTGACCTCGAAGATGGCAAGGTGGTCAGCCGCTCCATGTTCCAGATGTACCCTGCTGACCGACCCTTCCCCAAGTTCGAGTACATCCTCATGTCGCTGGACTGTGCCTACACGGATAAGGAATACAACGACCCGACAGCGTCCACAACGTGGGGCGTGTTCAAGCCCCTTGATGGCCCGATGTCCGTCCTGCTCATCGACTGCTGGGCTGAACACCTGACCTTCCCTAAGCTGAAGCCAAAGGTGCTAGATGAGTGGAGGTTGTCCTACGGCGAGGGCAAGGATGCCAAGCGGCCTGACCTGATACTGGTTGAGGCCAAGGCGTCAGGGCTGTCGCTGGTGCAGGAACTGCAAGCGATGCACTTGCCCGTGCGTGCGTGGAACCCCGGTAATGCGGACAAGATGACCCGCCTCCAGATTACCGCCAGCATCTTCTCAACTGGCAGGGTCTGGCTCCCTGAGTCGGACAAGCACAAGGGCTACGTCAAGGACTGGTGCGAAGGCTTCCTATCCCAGATATGCGCCTTCCCTGATGCCCAGCACGACGACTATGTGGACTCAGCCACACAGGCAATGCGCCTGCTCAAGGACATGGGCTTCCTCGACATAAACCCTGAGCCTCGGTATGATGACGATGATGACTACGCTTATGCCCGCAAAGAGCGGGTCAACCCCTATGCGGTGTAACTATGGCAGAACCCAAACAAGTCAAAGTAATTAAGGGCGGACTCAACATCGCCAAACGTCTGCTTGCTGATGGCGAGAAAGAAGCTGAGGCGGTAGCGGGACTGACTGCCGCGCAACGCGCTGAGGCTGGTCGCAAAGCGGCGGAACTCATCAAGTCCCAGCCCCAAGTCAAGGCGTCAGAGGCTCTCGGTCAATTGATGGAGAAGGGTTTCAAGAAGACCACCACCACGCAGGCTGACCGCACTCGTGTGGGTGGCGGCAACATCGGTGGCGCTCCATTCTCCGCAATCAGTGAAGCTGACCCAGCATACAAAGGCAAGGTCTGGGGCGTGATGGATGAGGGAACAGCCGCACGTCTGAAGAACCTGACGACACCTGACACTGCGTGGACGACGATGCTCGGTTCCGCAAACCAACTCAAGACCAACCCCATCGTGTTCGACAAGCTGAAGCGTGGCTTTATCGACTCCATGAAGCAAGGCAACCTGTCACCAGAGTTGGCAGGTAAGATTAACCACAACCTCGCACTGACATTCGGTGAAGGTGCTGACATCCGTGACCCCAAGATATGGCGACAGGCTGACACATTCGAGAAGCGTGCGGCACTCGCTGACGTGATGATGGGACAGGGAACCGCGCCCAGCAAGGGTGGCATTGCCATCGGTGGTGAGAAGAGTGGCAAGGGCGTTATCTTCAAGCCGACTGACATTCTCAAGCGCGAGACTGAACCCTACTTGCTTCACACTGAGCATGGCGGTGACGTACCCACGTTCGCGGCTGGCCCTCGCCTATTCAGGCTTAACAAGGAGTCGGTGTATGACCCGACCCTGCACCCCGGCTTCCCTACCCTTCTCACTGGCGAGGACTTGAAGATAAACATGAAGCCCACACCAACCGAGGTATATCTGCGCGACTGGCATCAGAAGTTCAAAAAGGACAACCCTGAGCGCAAAGGACCGGGCTACTATGACCTCGCGCTCGGCGTGAAGGGCGAAGGTCTGCCCAGCCAAGACCTCAACGACGAATACATCCGCCACCTATTGCGTGAGGGATTCAAGAAGGGCGGAGCCGTCAACATTGAAGAGGCTGACCAGCGCTTGAAAGAAGCGATTCAAAAGCGAATGGCTAAAGGTGGCAGGGTCAACATTGAAGAGGCTGATGCCAAACTGAAAGCCTCCATCCAAGCCCGCATGGGAATGGCCCAAGGTGGAGAGGTTGGCTTCAAGAAGATTCAATTTATGGCTGACGGTGGCGGAGCCTTCAAGAAGCTAGAGTTTATGGACAAGGGTGGTAAGGTAGGCAAGCTGGCCCAAGGCGTTGCAAGTGTGGGTAAGCGGCTATTGGCTGACAACAGCCTGCCAGCGTTAGAGCGAGAGGCCAACCTCCAGAAGTTCCTTGCTGAGAGCAAGACGCCCATGCGCCTATACCACGGCACAATGGCGACAGAAGGCGGTAAGCGTAACGAGGCTATTCGTCGACTCAAGCCTAGCAAAGAGGGCGCACTTGGCTCTGGTGTCTACATGACGCCCAAGCCAGCATACGCCAGCAACTACGCGCTAGACCACATGACTCCAGAGGTGTATGCATCAAGCATGGGTGATGCTTTTGAGGCTGGCAACGTCCTGCCTTTACACGCCCAAATACGCAACCCACTTATCCTTGGTGACACTGGCGAGAGGATTGACCCTGCCGCTGAAGCGTTGATGAAACTGGGCATGGACAAAGAGAAGGCGCAAAGAACGGTCGAACGCCTGTACGAAGATAAAGGCAATATTGGCAAGCAGATTCAAGCAAGGGCGCAGGCTCAAGGTTACGACGGTCTGATGCTGTATCACACTGACGGCGAACTAGGCGAGGTTGTGTCTTACAACCCCAGCGCCGTCAAGAGCGCGATTGGTAACGAAGGTACATATGATATTCATCAACTTGACCTAAGCAAAGCGCATGGTGGTCTGGCTATGGCTGATGGTGGTAAATTGGTTAAGGGTCTAGGTAAAATTGGTAAGCGCTTGATGGCTGACCCAACCGCGCTAAAAAGCGTGTCAGAGGGTGACGTAGTGAATGGAATGCTGGTCAGAAAAGACATACCAAATACATCATCAATTGGCGCATCCCTGTCTGACTACTCTACGCACGGCTTGCAAGAAGTGCCAATGAGCGCCTTTGAAACTGTTGGCAAGCCAAGATACCGAAGCGTGCAAGAAGAGAAACGCACTAAAGAATTGGCACGGCAAATCCAAGAGAATAAAGAACTGAACCCATTGATTGTTGTGAAGGACGCCGAGGGACATTACATTCTTGAGGGCGGTCATAGGTTTGATGCACTGAGGGAGTTAGGTATAGATTCCTTCCCCGCCCTGATGGTGCATGACCTAGAGTCGTTGGGGAAAAAATTGCCTGTTCCTCCAGTTGCCAAAGCAGAAGGTGGAGCCGCATTCAAGAAGCTACAGTTCATGGACAAGGGTGGCATTACCACCAGCGCAGGCTCGTTCTCGCCAGAGGAGTTAGGCGTAACCGCCGACGACCTCCGTTTTATTGATGATAAGACGTTGCAACGCATCAAGAATAACGCGCCCGCCACTTATGAGTGGGCAAAGCAAAACGTCAAGGATGAGGCAAGCCAACTCAGGAGCGCAAAAGGCGCAAAAGACTTTGCCCTTCGTGTTGGCGCTCAATACGCTGGCGCAATTCCTGACCTAATCAACTTAGGCTTGATGCTTCCTGATGCAGTTGCTGGAACTAAGCTGGCCTCTGAGAAGCCTTGGTTTGGCAGTGAGCAGTTAATTGATGCAATGCACAAAGTTGGAATGCTTGGAGAAAACGAGTTCCCTATCTCTGAGACTGTGGCGGGAATTCTTGCGCCAGCAGGCTTAATTAAAAAGGGCGTCAAAAAGGGCGCTCAACTATACAAGGGCATGAAGCCTGAAGCACCCAAGAAACGACGCGGCGGGCTTGCCGCAATGTCACGATAAGGATTAAACATGGCAACAGATTACCCAATTGGCCCAAACGAAGACCGCTTCATTGAGGGCATCCGCATGACTGAAGAGGGGGGTGCGGAGGTGGATATGTTACCCGGCGAAGACCCCGAAGTCGAAGAGTTGCCTGACGGCTCCGCTGTCGTCAAGCTAGAGGACTTCAAAGGCCCAGCCGAGGACGAGGACTTCTACGCCAACTTGGCTGAGGAACTCATCAGCATCAACGTCTTGGAAGACTTAGCAACCCGTTACATCGACCTGATTGACAACGACCGCCAAGCCCGCAAGAAGCGGGACAAGCAGTACGAAGAGGGACTTCGACGGACAGGCATGGGGGATGATGCCCCGGGTGGGGCGCAGTTCCTCGGAGCCTCGAAGGTTGTTCACCCCATGATGGCTGAGGCGTGCGTTGACTTCGCCTCCCGCGCCATCAAAGAGATGTTCCCACCTGATGGCCCAGCCAAGACCAAGATTCTGGGCGACGTCACCGAAGAGAAGACCGAAGTCGCAGAGCGCAAGCGCGACTACATGAACTGGCAGTTGACTGAGCAGATTGAAGAGTTCCGCGACGAGCAGGAACAGATGCTGACCCAGTTGCCTTTGGGTGGCTCACAGTTTATGAAGCTGTGGTACGACGACAAGAAGCGCCGCCCATGCGCCGAGTTCGTTGCCATCGACAACATCCTTTTGCCCTTTGCCTCTGCCAACTTCTACACCTCACAACGGGTGACGGAACAGCAGGACATCAGCGAATGGGAGTTCAAACAGCGTATCAGTCGTGGCTTGTACCGCGACATCAACTTCATCCGCACCACGTCAGAGCCTGAGCAGACTGCCGCAGAGAAGGCCAACGCCAAGATTGAAGGCAAGCAGTTTGAGGATGGCGAAGACGGTTTGCGCCGCGTGTACCACATCTACACATGGCTGGAACTTGAGGACGACAACCGCGCTGACGGCGAGACCGCTCCCTACATCCTGATGATTGACGAACTCGACCGCAAGGTGGTGGGCTTGTACCGCAACTGGGAAGAGGGAGACGAGACCTTCACCAAACTGGACTGGATGGTCGAATTCAAATTCATCCCTTGGCGGGGCGCGTATGCCATCGGGCTACCTCACCTCATCGGAGGTCTTTCCGCCGCCGCCACAGGCTCATTACGGGCCTTGCTGGACACTGCGCACGTCAATAACTCCCTGACGATGCTCAAACTGAAGGGCGCAAAGGTTTCGGGCCAGTCTGACCAGATTGAAATCACGCAGGTGACCGAGATTGAAGGCGGCATTGGCGTGGATGACATCCGCAAGATTGCAATGCCTATGCCCTTTAACCCACCCTCCCCTGTACTATTTCAGTTGTTGAATTTCTTGACAACCGAAGCCAAAGGCGTGGTGACCACCGCCGAAGAGAAGATTGCGGACGCCAAGAGCAATATGCCTGTAGGCACAACTCAGGCGCTGATTGAGCAGGGCGCTGTGGTGTTTTCAGCCATTCACTCACGCCTGCATGACAGCCAACGCCGTGTCTTGCACATCCTTGGGCGCATTAACCGCTGGCACTTGGATGAGCAACGCAAGGGTGACATCGTTGCTGAGTTGCCTATCAAACGTGAAGACTTCCGCCGCAACAGCGACGTGGTTCCAGTGTCTGACCCCCACATCTTCAGCGAGACCCAGCGTGTCGCCCAGATGCAGTCAGTCATGCAGTTGTCTGCGCAGTTCCCTGCCATCTTTGACCAGCGTGCGGTGGTGAGCCGAATGCTCAAGCAACTGAAGATTCCAAACGTCAACGAGTTGATGCCAAACACTGGCAAGCCAGCAGAGTTGAATGCGGCAGACGAGAACAGCGCTATGGCTTTAGGCCGACCAGCCTTTGCCTACCCACGCCAAGACCACCTTGCGCACATCCAGACGCACTTGACGTTTGCGCTTGACCCAACGCTAGGCTCTAACCGCCTTATTGCGCCCAAGTTCATCCCGCAGGCACTGGAGCATATCAAGCAACACATGATGCTCTGGTACACCCAGCAGGTGCAGGGCTACGTCCTTGCGTCAGGGGATGTCAAGCTAGGCAAGTACGAGGACAGCAAGGTCGCCAAGGAAATCGACCGCGCTATTGCTGTGGCCTCAGACCACGTCAGTTTGGACTCTCAACAGGTGTTCCAAGGCGTTATGCCTGCGCTGGAGCAGTTGGGCCAACTCATGCAACAGTTCAAGCCACCAGCACCTCCAATGGAAGGCGAGGCTCAGGCTGTGTTGCAGGCGTCTATGGCAGAGACCCAGCGCCGTGCCGCCGCAGACCAAGCAAAACTGGCATTCGATACCCAGAAGTTCCAAGCAAGCCAAGTCGAAAAGGCGCAGGACAGGGATGCCAGAGTGGCGATGAACGCCGAGAACAACTTGACGCAAGAGCGTATCAAGACCGCAGAGTTGACCGTGGACGAGGTCAAACTGCGCAAAGAGCAGGAAGAAACTGCAATCAAACTTAACCAGTTTACACAACGTAACTTAGGAGAATGAAATGGCTACAACCGATAAAGAGCAACAGTCAGAGCAAGTCCGTCAGAAAACCCGCATGGCGGCTGGCGCTTGGGTAACAGGCGAATCAATGAAAGAGCAATCAAAAGCGACCATGCCAGAGGCTAACAGCGACCACGGGAATTTCTCCCAACCCAAGGGTGTGGATAAGTCCAACGCATGAAGTTAATTTCCGACTTTATTGGCGCTGTAAAAGCGCGTCAGGCTGAGATTGCACAGGGGTTGGCGCATGGAAATGCGTCTGACTTCAATGCATACCAACGTCTAGTCGGAGAAAACCTCGGACTTGAACAGTCCCTTGAGATTCTTAACTACCTTTTGAAAGAAGACGAAGATGACCGATAGCACGGTAGCGGGTAATGCCGCTGATTTAGAGGATGCATTTCCTCTTGTAGACCCCGGTGCGATTCCCCTTGGTGCGCGTGTACTTGTTCAGTTGCGCAAAGCCAAGAAACGAATGACTCAATCTGGGATTATTTTGCCTGAAGAGACTCGCGACACCGAACGGGCGCAAAACCCCGTTGCCAAGGTGATTGCATTTGGCCCGTTGGCGTTTAAAAAGCGCGACACGATGGAGCCTTGGGTCGAGGGTATTTGGTGTGAGGTAGGCGACTACCTCCGCGTACCAAAATGGACTGGCGACCGCTGGGTTGTTCCACATGGAGACGACGACAATGTCGAATTCATGGTGCTGAATGACCACGAGGTGATTGCCAAAATTACAGGCAATCCACTTGAAGTGAGGGCATTCGTATGAGTACAGAAAATCAAGCTGTAGAACAGGAAGTTATTGTCATTCAAGAGGAAAAAGACGGTTCTGCGACCATCGAATTGCCTCCAAGTATCCCTTCCCCAGAGGGAAATGATGAACACGACTCAGATGAAGCCGATGAACGCGCTCGACAACGAGAAATGGTCGTTGGTGGTGCTGTAGACGCAGACGCAGAGGCTCTTCGTGAGCAAAAACGTCAAAAGCGACGCTCCCGCAAGGAGTACCACAGGCAGGTTTCAACCGAAAAAGACGTCAAATTGACTCTTTTGGAGCGTCAGAACCAGCAATTGCTTGAGCGGCTGTCTGTTTTGGAGCGCAAGTCCCACGGAAGTGACCTTGCACGCCTTGACAAAGCCATCGAAGACCAAAATAACCGCATTTTGTTTGCAAAACAGAAGATGGCGGAGGCGACAAAGACTGGAAACGGTGAATTGTCTACTTCTGCCCAAGAAATGTGGTTTGAGGCACGTCGTCAGGCTGAGGCTCTGGCAAATCTGAAGAAACGCGCTGTTGCACCGCAAAATCAGCGCACGATTCAGGCTCCAGACCCACAACTACAACGTCATGCCAACAAATGGATGTCTGAAAACACTTGGTATGACCCTAACGGGAAAGACCCCGACTCACGCCGCGCTCTGAATGAAGATGCCATCCTTGCGGAAGAGGGTTACGACCCAAAAACTGCTGAGTATTGGGAAGAACTTGACAGGCGCTTGCAAAGAGTAGTACCCCACAGGTATACTGAAGATGCAAACGAGAGACCGCGCTCTAGACCGCGAAGTGCAGTGACGAGTTCAGGCCGCGAATTTGCATCGAATAATGGCAGAGGTAATTCATTTACCTTGTCTCCTGACCAAGTCAGGGCTATGAAAGATGCAGGAATGTGGGATGACGCTGAGAAACGAGCGAAGATGATTCGACGCTACGCCTTAGAAGCACGCAACAACAACGGTTAAGGAGTAATAAAATGGATTCTCGTTTAAAGAAAAATTTGAATGCTGGAGACCGCGATAATCGCGGCAGTCGCGACACGATTCGCGAGGCTCCAGAGGACAAAATGGCCTCGTCAGATGAACGTCGAAAGATGTGGAAAGACGAATGGACACAAAGTGCATTGCCCGCTGTTCCTGATATGAAGGGATGGCACGTTTGCTGGTTATCGACAACTAACAGTTACGACAGCATAGATAAACGGCTTCGCCTTGGGTACGTTCCCGTGAAAGCGGATGAGTTACCTGAAATGCGAAACAACCGTGTAAAAGCTGGAGAGCATGAAGGTTTTATCTCGTGTAATGAGATGTTGCTTTACAAGATTCCTATGGACTTGTACCAAGAAGTAATGGCTCATTTTCACCATGATGCACCGCTTGAGGAGGCGAACAAAATTCGACTTCAAGCAGAGCAAAATGTGGCACGCGATAGTCGAGGCAGAAGCCTCGGTCAGATTGAAGGCGAAGGGCTTAATGACATTGACAAACCAATTCCTGCGCCGCATTTTGCGGGGTAGGGTGTTTAACTGAACATTAGGAGTAAGACTATGTCTTCAATCAATGCTCCGTTTGGTATGCGTCCTTCTTTCCACCCATCGGGTCTGGACAGAGCAGTCGCGTTGCCTAACGGTATCACTTCTACCTACGGTACTGGCATTTTGAAAGGCCAACCCGTAGCACTCAACACTAGCGGTAACATTGTCGCCGCTACTGCTGGTAGCGCCTATCAAGGTGCTTTTGCTGGTCACGAGTACACCGACCTCACTGGTCGTCGTCTTGTGAGCAACCAATGGATTGCATCTACTGCATACCAAACTGGTTCGCAAATCACTTACTACTATTCTGACCCTAACATCGTTTACGACATTCAGGCAGATGGCAGTTTGGCTCAGACCTCTATTGGAGACCAAGCAAACTTTAGCAACATCTCTGCTGGTTCTACGACCACAGGTTTGTCGCAATGCACAATCTCTACTACGTTGGCAGGTTCTGGTGCTGTCGGTGATATGCGTATCATCGGCCTCACGCCTGCTGTTGACAATGCATGGGGCGACACTTACACAATTGTGCAAGTGCAAGTCTCACGCAGTCAATTCGTCGCAACCATTAACGCCATCTAAGGAGTCCAATCATGGCCGCACCAATGCGCAGTACGGACTTTAGAAGTATCGTCGAGCCTATCCTCAACGAATGCTTCGATGGAGTCTATGACCAACGTACCGATGAATGGTCACGGGTATTCCGTGAGCAAGAAGGTATTCCCCGTAACTACCACGAAGAACCAGTCCTTTATGGATTTGGAGCCGCGCCTCAACTGCCTGACGGAACTCCTGTTTCGTATCAGCAGGGTGGTGTTCTCTTCTTGCAACGCTATGTGTACAACGTGTTTGGCCTTGCCTTCGCGTTGACCAAAGTGTTGGTTGAAGATGGCGACCATATCCGTATCGGTCAGGTTTACGCCCGTCACTTGGCTCAGTCGCTGATTGAGACCAAAGAGACTTTGGCGGCTAACGTGTTGAACCGCGCTTTCAACAGCGCGTACCCCGGCGGCGACGGCGTGGCACTGAACAGTGCTTCACACCCCATCGTTAACGGTACTTTCAGCAACTTGCTGACCACTGCCGCAAACTTGAGCCAGACGTCTCTTGAGCAGATGCTGATTCAGATTCGCCAAGCTGTGGACAACAACGGTAAGAAGATTCGTTTGGTTCCACGTCAATTGATTGTGGCCCCGGGCAACGTCTTCCAAGCTGAAGTTCTGCTGAAGTCTGTTCTGCGTTCAGGTACAGGCAACAACGACGTCAACCCAATCAAGTCTATTGGCTTGCTTGACGAGGGCGCGGCTGTTCTGTCTCGTTTGACTTCATCTACCGCTTGGTGGGTGCAGACAGATGCTCCAGAAGGCATGAAGTTGTTGATGCGTCGTAAGCTGGAAAAGACTATGGAAGGTGATTTTGAAACCGACTCCATGCGCTACAAGGCTACCGAGCGTTACCAAGTGGGCTTCACTGACCCACGCGCCGTGTACGGTACACCCGGCGTCTAACCCACGCCACGGGGGGTTGGGATAAAACCCAGCCCCTTTTTTCGTTAATCTGTATTTGTCAAACTTTTCAAGGAGCAGACAAAATGCCTCAATTTTCAGATGACCTATTTTTAGGTTCCGCTATTACCACTCAGGGTGCAGACCAATACCCTGCTGTTGCAACTTTTACTGGTTCAATTGCAACAACCACATTGACCGTCACCGCCATGCTTTCTGGTGACCCAATTACTGTGGGTATGTTCATTGACAGTTCAACGTCACTCACCAATGGAACTTACATTACCGCTTTCGGTACGGGTACTGGCGGCATAGGCACTTACACCGTAAGCGCCTCGCAAACCGTAGCAAGTTCCACTATTGTTGGTTCTGGTAATGCTTATTTGCAAAACCCATCCCCAATGAGCGTAGGTGTTGGCCCCTTGGGTCGTGTCTATATTTGGGACGCTGTACCACAAACAAAATTGACAAACAACATTGTTGCCGCCGTCATCACAACTGCTAGTACGCTTACGCTTGCCGCAGGTGCAGGTGTTACATCCGTTACGACCAATAGTGGCACAACAGTCTTACAACTTGACTGCCCTCGCGCTGTTAGTACAACGACGGGCGCTGGTACTCCAACCTCTGTGAACATTACTGTTTCAGGTTTTGATTACTACGGTCAACCCATGAGCGAGGTAATTGCAACAGGAACAGTAGCTTCAACAACTGTCAACGGTAAAAAAGCCTTTTACCAAATTTCCAGTGTTGTCTCTTCTGGCGCAAGCGTAGTAACCGTTGCAGTAGGTACAACAGACATCTTAGGTGCGCCATTGCGCATCACTGATAGAGGCTACGTTTGCCGCGCTGGTTGGGACAACACCTTGGCTGAAGATGCTGGCACTATGACGGTTGCCGCTACTGCTACAGCAACCACCACAACGGGTGATGTTCGTGGAACTTATTTGCCCTCCTCAGCGGCAGATGGCGTCAAGCGTCTTGTGATGGAAATAGCCCTGCCAGCAATTGCGGCAGGCCCGAATGCAACTCGTGTTGGCGCTCTTGGCGTCACACAAGCATAAGGAGACATATCATGGGTCAATTCAAACCAATGGTCAAAATGATGACCACTGAGCCTACAGTTGAGTTAAAACTTAAAAAAGGCGGTCACGTCAACATGAAAAAAGGTGGCAAGGCGGAAGCTGGTCACAAAAAAATGGCGATGGGCGGTGGTGCTTTGGACATGATGTCAGGAACTCCTGCCTTGGTGGGTCGTCCTGCTGTTAACGCTCCTGTTCGCGCCCCCATGAAGCCTTCTATGGCCTCACGTCGCAAGGCGATGATGCCCAAGAAGCCAATGCCTGCGATGGCGTCTTCTAGCCCAGCAATGGGTGTGCCTCCAATGAAAAAAGGTGGCAAAGCTGAAGGCGGAGAATCCAAGGGTATGCACAAGGCTGAGATGTCGAAGATGAAGGGTCTTGAGAAAGAACTGAAGTCTCACGAGTCCAAGCCTGCCAGCAAGGGCCATAAAGGTCTGAAGACTGGTGGCGTGGCTCTTGGTAATGCTGGCGGCTTTAAAACTGGTGGTGTTGCTCTAGGTAACGCTGGTGGTTTCAAAACTGGCGGCGTGACTATGGGTAATGCTGGTGGCTACAAGGCTGGAGGCAAAACCTCAAAAAAAGCCTACGCGGCGGGGGGTACTGTTAATTCAGGCAAACCCGTCGCGATGCCCCAAGGCGCTAAAAAGCCATCGCAACCTGTACGCATCAACCAACTGTCTGGTACTTTCAAAAAGGGTGGCAAGGTCACTCCCGCTGAAGGTAACTTGATGGAGGCATTCGGTAAGGAAAACGCATCAGCCATGAAGTCGGCAAAGGCGCAATCCAACGATGTCTACAGCAAGTACCAGAAGATGCAGAGTGGTGGCTCTCCAACTCCAAATGAGTCTTTCTTTGACAAAAACAAAGTAGACCCAAAATCTGTAAGCGACAAAGCAAGTCGTGAGTTGGAAGAGGCTATGAATCCTTTGAGCATGGTCAAGGAACTTTACGGCAAAGCGCGTAATGCGGTTCGCGGTGAAGGTTCTGTAAATGCCGCAGAGAGAGACGCAATGAATCGCATTATGGAAGAAGGAATGCGAAACGGGACTGGCGGGGCAAACGTGCAAAAAATGCGCGATGCCATGATAAAAGGCGGTCGAAGCCAGCGTGACATTGACTCTTTAATGCGTGGGCAAGGTGCTATCACAGAAACCGAAAGGTCTGTGACAGTATCCCCAGCAGGAAAGAAGCGCGGCGGACGTGCTTGTTGAAAACGAGTGGGGGCTTCGGCCCCCGCTTTTAATTGGAGAAAAATATGGCTGATGCAGTCGCAAGTCAAACGCTCATAGATGGTGAGCGGATGGCAATCATGAAATTCACCAACCTTTCTGACGGTACTGGTGAAAGCAAAGTTTTGAAGGTAGATGTTTCTGCTTTGACATCAAGTGCATCTGGTTTAGCCTGCACTGGCGTAACTATTACAAAAATCCATGCCGCAACGCATGGCTTGGAAGTACAGATTTATTGGGATGCAACCGCAGATGTATTTTGCTGGTGTGTGCCACAAAATTCTCAATACACGATGGATTTCGATAAGTTCGGCGGTTTGACTAACAACGCAGGCGCTGGCGTAACTGGTGATGTATTGTTCAGCACTGCTGATGCTACTGCTGGTGACTTCTATACCATCGTCCTTGAGATGGTTAAATCTTACGGTTAATCATGCCAAGCAAATCA
>Ga0247723_1001628_pt1 | contig 12815 bp, 16 predicted proteins | sample MSEWelMarce5H_FC_FD_189079 | JGI IMG/M metagenome (GOLD analysis project Ga0247723, IMG submission 189079) | Subsurface sediment microbial communities from gas well in West Virginia, United States - MSEEL Well Study Marcellus 5H_FC | ecosystem: Environmental > Terrestrial > Deep subsurface >...
CAATCGATTTGTTTTCTTTAGCTATGGGGCTTTTCATTGCAATAAGAGTCTTTTCTCGTTGATTTCTTCTATAATCCTCATTTTTGTATAAATTTTTTATAGTTATACTCTTCTTTATATTTGAACTTTTTGAATTTATATGTCCAATACTCCCATCCCCGCCATCAGTTAAGTTACACAAATTGCCTAAATCTATATCCCTTCTTCCATAAAAACATATTAAATACTTCTCTATTGCGCAAGCTTCTTCCCAACATAAATCAGTATGGGTAATTTCTACGGCATACCCGCTTTTAGTAACTATTTTACGCCAAAAATCAGACCTATCATTTTTTCTTTTATGATAAGCTCTTTGGGTATTTTTACCAATACCAACATAAAATACATTTTTAAATGTGTCTTTTATATCATTTCTTCTATGTATATACACTATTGGCATTATATAGTCCATTTTTGAGCAGGGCAAGCATCTGTGCCTCTAGGACTAAAAATTTTTCCTCGTGTTAAACAGCCACAAAGTGAACATCTTTCTGGATTTTGCGCCCAATGTTCGCAACTAACACATATTTCAAGTCTTTTTTCAGCTACTTCTTTTTGTTCTTCTGTTGGGTTCATGGCTGTTATATAAGACAGCAGGATTTCTTTTACTTTGTTCATAAATTTAGATATGTTTTGTAAGATGATGAAGTATTTGCATTTTTTATGTAATATTTAAACTCTTCATTGTTTTCATAAGTTTCTTGGTTAAATTCCCAAGGATAATGTCTAGCTACATATGGGTAGGTAGTGCTTGCTCCACCTACAAAATAAGGGGTTCCTTTTTTATATAAAGCAAAGGTAGTGTCTATTGCTATATCTGTATATATATTATTTGTATGAGCAGAATCCCATCTATTTTTTTCATATGATTGTATATGGTTATAGTATAATGAATCTTCTTTTACTATCCCCCAATTCAATCCTAATCCTATTTTATCTAATCCTAATGAGTCCAAATTGTCTTTTAAATACAAAAGAGTATCTGAAGGTGTATCTAGCAAACCCATATCTGCATCCGTTATAACATAATCATTATTTGTTATAACATCACCTAGTATTTGCCAAGGAGCTGTATGCCCTATGTTTTCTGCTCTGTGTATTGTGCATGGGTTTGTATCATACCATTCTAGAAGTGGTGGATAGTCTGAGCCATTATCTATAATAATAATTTCACCCACTCCTTCGTAAGTTTTTATCTTATTTACTATTTCTACCACCCAAGTAAATAAATTTCTATTATTTATAATTACAGGAATCATTTTTTAATTATCAATAGTTTATCATTACATAATAATACTTGCTCTTGGCATTTCTTTTCAGACAATATATCTTGTATCTCTGCAACGACTTTATTGCCAGCTGCATGCAAATCCTCTATCATATAATACCCATCTTGCTTTACATAATCATATAAAAATTTAAAAGAATCTATTATATCCGAATGCCTATGGCTGCCATCGTCTATGATAAAATCATATGACTTATCTTTTACAACGCTTTTTAAAAATTCAGCATCGGATTGATTGCCTATATGTATCTTGACATTTTCGCTATCTGATATATAATCTCTTACGCTTTCATCAATATCAATTGCATCAATTTTAATTAATGGATTATATTCTTGCCACATCTTTATAGAATCCCCATGCCAAATACCTATTTCAAGTAAATCGTACGCTACATTAGGTAAGATGTATTTTTGATATTTATCGGTGTATCCATGCTTTTCGTAATGCTGAGTACCCTTATCGCATGTGTGTTTGTTTGCTATTTCTGTAAGTGTCATTATTTATGTTTAATTGTGTACATATAAAACTTTATCAATCTTCACATAGTCTTGGTATGCTTGCATTACCTTCTCTACAAAGTACCCGTCAGCGGCATATTCTTTGCCTAATATTATATTTTTCCCTACATCGTTTCTTACCGCAAATGCTCCAATATCTATTTGATTAAACGCTAGTGAGCATTCAAAAAAATGGTATTCGTAATGAGAATGTACCATGTCCCAATATATTATTGCTGGGTTAAACTCAGATGCTTTAGATAGCTCTTCAACAAAATTTGGTGTGTAATAATTATCATCACCACTCATTACAATATATTTAGCCACACTATTTTGTTTGCCTAATTCTCTAGGCGTATGTCCCCAATCATTATATGTTTTATCTAATAGTGTATATTTTATTCTGTCATCTTTTACAATGTCAATTTGGTTAAATTCATCTACGCTATTATCTATAATTACATTAGCTACCCAATCTGTATTTGTCTGAGCTAATAATGAATAGAGCATACTCTTTAGTTCATTAATTCTATTGTAGGTTGGTATAATAAAATCCACTATCATTTATTTAAGAAGTCTTTTAGTAATTGGCTGTAATCATATTTCCAATTTGGATTTAGATACACATCACCCGTTGGTATTTTACCTTGCATTCTTAACGATTCTATATGTTCAAAATGCCTTACAATTACGCTTGGCTTAGAATCATCATTATCGCTACCCATTCCGGACATATGGTAACCCCTTCCACCCCATACATAGAACCAACTAACTTCATCATCCGGTGGTGATGCTAGAACTACTTTTTCGGGGAAGTTCTCCTTAATGCTAATAACAAATGTCATGTCATAGCCAGCATTTTCTAATGGATGTTTACCCACTCCTTCCCATGCTTCTCTGCTATATACTATCCCGCTATTACCAAGTGATGTAATAGCTTGTATATCGGGTACATTAAAAAATATTCCTCTTTGCCAATGCATTAATGCTGTGCCTTCTACAAAGTATTTATCTATATTTTTTAAGTGATTTGGTAAGGCTAAGTCATCATCATCCCAAACTATTATTGTATCTCCTTTGCATTGTGATACTGCAAAGTTTTCTTTATCTCCAATGGTAGGGAAGGTATAATCTAAATTAATTATTCTTACATCTGGATGGTCAAATATTAATTTTTGTTCTGGATAATCATTTACGATTACCAACTCTTTCTCCCCGTCATAGTCTTGATTTAAAAAAGATTGTAAAGACTCTTCTAAATATTCCACTCTTCCGTAGGTAATCATCTTGCAAGAAAGCATAATTTATTATTTTAAAACTGTTTTTAAAGCTGTTTCGCATATCTCATTCCAATAATAAGAAGATGCTCTATCGGGGCTGATTTGAAGGTCGGCGCCATATGGTAATTTATTTATATATTCTCCTTTATAGAATAATCCACTAGTAGAATCTGTAACGCCTGCGTTATGCAGGATAGTATATGCTTCTACATCTGAGTAATTGTTGGTAACCCACCCAAAATCCATTCTTTTATCTACTCTTGTTTCATGGCCAAAGAACCAAGCATTCCAAAGGAAAGACCACATTCCTGCTGTCCACTTTTGAATAGGATAATCTCCATCATGCTTCATTTTATAATTTGGCTCTTCGTCACAAAAATATTTATACAAAGTAATAGAATCTAGTTCTACCTTTTCCCAAAATTCAAAGGTGGTATTTTTAACTATGTATTGCGCTCCTCCAGAATTATTATTTAAAAGCTTTGGTATTAATTTATCAATGCCAATTATCTCACACATCTTTTCGTACACATGATTGCCCTTCTGTTGAATGTAATCGTAATTTATGTAGCTGTTTGTATCACTTAAAAACCATGAATTGCCCGCTATCATTGAATTAAACTCCGGCTTCTTTGTAAAAACAATATCCGAATCATGTAAAAATAAAACCTCATTCTCTAACTCCGGATGAGCTAGCAAGTGCTGTTTCATTAAATTAAAATAAACAGATGGTATATAAAATTTATCTATCCTATTATCATTATAAAAAAAGAAATTAACCGGATATGTCTCTTTTAATTTTTGCCAATCTTCGGGTATAATATCATTATCAATGGAGCATACTATGTTAATACAATCTGTATCAACGCCCATTTTTATAAAATTATTAATTAGAACCTCGCACTGCCAAGTGTAATATGGTATAGCGGGTTGGCAACAGATGTATCTTAACTTCATACTTTTTTTAGCAAAGTTATTTAATTAAATTAATAAACCTAATATTCTTTGTAAGATTTTTCTTCAGTTAGTTCTGAGCCGTATTTTGTATTGATTTGTTTTTTGATGATGGCTCTGACATCGTTTAATTGGTAAACCTCTCTAGCTAGTTCTACGAACTTCTCTCCAAAGTCTTTTTTGTGTTCATAGTCCCTTAAACTATCTTCTACTGCCCATAGTTTTTTGTTTATGGAATATAGCTCTTGGACTAATGGGTCTATTAAAATGACTGAGTGTTTCTTGTGGAGGGCGTTTTTTACCATTTTCCACTCTTTATCTATGTTTATAAGCTTTTCTGTATCGTGTATTAAAAGCTTTTTTATGGTTAGGATGGTATATTTGTCCACCACTTCACCGATGCTGACTTCTATTTTCATGGGCTAAAGATAAGATTTTTACCATTAATCATTAATTTAATTAAATTAATTCCATAGCTTTGTGGTAACTAAAACAAATAACCTATGAACAAAGAATTTATTCTTTATGAACATGCACTAGAACTTAAAGAATTAAGTTTTGATGAAGAATGTGGGGCATTTTATTTTAAAGACTTAGAAAATATTTATCAAAAATGTTGTGAATGGTTTGTTTCAAATGATGATGCATATTATTATGGAGAAGAAATATTATGTGTTGCACCACTATATCAACAAGCATTTAGATGGTTTAGGGAGAAATATAACTTAATAATGCATATTCAAAGACATTCTAATAACAAATACTTAGCATGCATGGGAATACAGGTAGAAATATTATGCGATACCTACGAAGAAGCAGAACTTGCTTGCCTTAAAAAATTAATTGAAATAGTTAAAAACAAATAACCTATGAAAACAGCAATGCAAGAATTGATTGAATTAATTGAAAATGGCGAGACAGAGCTTTATTTAATTGAAAACCATAAACAAATATGGCTTGAAAGAGAAAAAGAGCAGATAGCAGATGCATTTAGAAATGGTAGCACATCATCAATGTTAGGTGGTGGACATTGGACACAATACTACAATCAAACCTATAACCAAAACAAAGACAAAAATAAATAATCTGTGAAAAAATTAAAAGATTTATCAAAGCATAATTCAGAAGCAAGTGCATTACAATATGGATTAAATAATAATAATCCTATAAAAAATGGTATAGCTTGTCCTAAATGTGGTAATGAATTATTAGACTCAAATCCTATGATTATTTTAACATCATATCCTGCACAAAAAAACATTCATTGTGATAAATGTGATTATGTTGGATATAGAATTGCATAACCAAAACAAATAACCTATGCCTACAAGCTACCCTCTCTACAAAGATTCTGTCCGAAATTGGTTTCTGCAAAATGTCCCCTTAGATACTACTATATTAGATATTGGAGCAGGATGTGGTACTTATAGTGATTTACTTAGGGGATATGGTTATAAAATGGATGCAGTGGAGATATGGGAGCCATACATAAAACAATATGATTTAAATAATAAATATAGCTGTGTTTATGAAGAAAATATCCTTAAAATGCCCCTTGATGTACTTGGAGCCTATGACTTTTATATATTGGGTGATGTTTTGGAACATTTGTCTGTGGAAGATGCCCAATGGCTCATGAATTTTTTAAAGATAAAAGGTAAACAATATCTTGTAGCTGTGCCTTATGTTATGGAGCAAGGTGAGTATGAAGGCAATGTCCATGAAACCCACTTACAGCCTGACCTTACGCCAGAAATAATGCTAGAAAGATACCATGATTTAGAACTGCTTTATGGCAATAATTTCTATGGTTATTACACAAATAAAAAACAAAAACATGAGAAAGCTTACGTCCTTTATGCTGATGATTCCTATTATGACCTTGTGGATGCTTGTTGTCGTTCCATTAGAAATTTTAGTGATTACCCTATATATGTTTATATGCTTAATTCTTCTCAAAAGGTGAATGTGGCAAATACCATTACTAAAAGATGGGATTGTGATGTAATCCACTTAAAGAAAAGAAATGATTACATAGTTAGAGAAGATAAACAGATATATAAATTATTAATTGAAAGACCTAAGATAGTAAAAGATGCCTTAAAATATGCTGAAGTAGTAGCTTATATCGACACAGATAGCGTAGCAAGCCCATTTTGTGATGGGATATTTGATTATTATAATGGCGCAGATATTTACCCGTTCTTTACAGCTGGTATTTATGATTATCTTATTATCAATGGTCGTGGTGGCGCCGCTAGTAGAGATGAAATGCATACTACTCTTGAGTATGAGGCTTGTAAATTATTTGATGTGGACCAAAAAGAATCAAGAGAAAATTATAGGCAAACAGGATATTTTGTTTGTGGGCAAAAGTCTATATGGTTTTTAGATGAATGGGCGTGGATGTGTAATCACCCTAGAATATTAGAAGATAATGCAAAATACGCACCCTTTAATGAAGAAACAATAATGAATATTTTACGATGGAAGTATAGATTTGATAGAGGTATGCCATTGGTTTATGTCAATGGATTACGCAAGGGGCTTGAGTTTAAAGGGTATGAATACTTTATGGGTGAATGGTTTAAAGTACCTGCACAAAAAGATGATTTACTTTTTTACCATGGAGAAAAAGATATAAATAAGATTAATGAATTTATAGAATATTTAAAATTATGAAGATAATCCTACTTGAAAGTCATCTCAGTACAGGTGGCGCACCCGCCTTTGCATTAAAAAGAATACAAAGCTTGCTTGCTCATACAGATGTAGAAGTATATTGTATTGAGCTTAATTTTCATGGGGCTGATTTTGTGGTTCAAAGGAATCAAGTAATTAAAATACTTGGAGATAGATTTTATGAGGCTGGTTTGAACAAAATGCGAGTAATGGATATTATCAATGAGATTAAGCCTGATGTGGTTCATATTGAAGATGTGGCAGAGAGATTACCAAAGGAGCTTGCAACTGCCTTATATAGAAATGATAGACAATTCTATATCGTTGAAACGCCACATGACAACATATTTAACCCTGATTTAGAAAAGATTTACCACCCAGACCTTTATGCTTTTTGCACTCCTTTTCATGAAAATGTGTACGGAGATATGGATTCATTATACTTTACAATTCAATATCCAATAGAAGAAAAGAAAGTAACAAAGGATATGAGGATTAAAGCTAAGAAAGAAGTAGGGTTTGCCTTGGATAGAAAGACGGTGTTACAAGTTGGATTATGGACTCCGCAAAAAAACCAAAAAGAAACTATTGCTATTGCTCGTAAATATCCTAATATAGATTTTGTGGTAGCTGGTAATTTGGCTGGTAATTTTCAATTTTATTGGGAAGAATTAATAAAGGATTTACCATCTAATTTTAAAGCTCTTGGTGAGAGAAGTGATATAGATACTTTGTTGCAAGCTGCTGATATATTTATTTTCCCATCTACCAATGAATGTTCTCCTTTGTCTTTGCGTCATGCTATTGAAGTTGGTTTGCCTATTGTAGCCAATAACTTACCCGCTTATGCAGGAACCTTAGATAAGTATTTAAAACCCTTAGATTCCAATTTAAATACCATTACCAGAGATTATAAAATACCAAATAGTAATAACTCAAGAAACTTTGCACTAGAGCATAAAAAAATGTATGAGGTTCTTATGAAAATACCAATCAAAAAGCAAGCTGTTTCCATATCGCAACATTTTGTCAATTCGCCATTTTTGGAGATTAAAGGCAATAGTGATAGCGACTTTTTAGTTCAATTTTTAGACGAAAAAGGTAGTATATATTACCAAAATACGATAAAAGCAAACCATTGGGTACGATTAAATAGGCAGTGGTACACAAAATGGAGGACAAAAGTTTTTGAGGGCAAAGACTTGATTTACAATAGTACCATGGATTTAGAAGGTAAAAAAGTATTCATAGCTATTGATAGCCGTAGTTTGGGTGATACGCTTGCATTTATCCCTTATTGTGATGCGTTTAGAGTAAAGCATAATTGTACGGTGGTTTGCAGTACATTTTGGAATAAGATATTGGATTATCCAGAGATTGAATTTGTGGAGCCGGGGACTATGATAGGATGTTATGCTATGTACACTTTGGGGTGGCATTGGAACGAGGATAAAGAACCTACGCTTTGTAATACCATTCCCTTGCAACAATCAGCTAGTAATATTCTTGGATTGGATTATGTGGAGCTAAAACCACGCTTAAAGTACGATATTGGAGAGAATAAGTATGGCAAGTATGTCACAATCGCCACAAACAGCACTGCGGGGCTTAAATTTTGGCTTAAATCTCATTGGCAGCAAGTTATTAACCATTTGCACGAAATAGGCTACAGGGTCATAAATACGTCCAAAGAACGCAATCCATTTGAAAACTGCTATCAATTAGAAGATACAAGCATAGAAAATACTATGTCTGTTATCCATCATAGTGATTTTTTTATAGGGCTTAGTAGTGGAATTTCATGGCTTTCCTTTGGGCTTGGTAAGAAGGTCGTAATGATTTCAGCCTTTACAGAAGCTGACCACGAGTTTGACTGCATCAGACCCCGTAATAACAATGTATGTACAAATTGTTGGAATGACCCGAAACAGCGATTTGATGCTGCGGATTATTTATATTGCCCCCATCATAAAGGAACTGAAAGAATGTTTGAGTGCCAAACGAGTATCACACCCGAAATGGTTATTCAGCAATTGCCTCTGTAACTTGAGCTTTGTCTAGTTCGATGGCTACTTTCTCAATGAATCCTAGGATTTCTTTACCATATTTAGTTGGCAATTGGTCATTAGCATAGTTCATTAATACTTGAACTTGTTCTGCTGTTAATGATGGTACTGGTAATTGTTTAGTTTCTTGGTTCATATATTTTTATTTTTGCAAAGATACTTAATTAATTTAATTATCCAAATGTAGCTACAACCCTGCTTTGTTTAATCTTTCATTTAATTGTAGCTACTTTGATTCTAGTTATTTGGTTATAGGTTTGGTTTAATTACCATTTTTTTGTTATTTCATCATCAATTTTAATCTGTATAAATATTACTATTATAAAAAATAGTATTAATAGTATTGCTAACATAATTTATTTGTTTTCTAGTTTGATTAATCTATTAGATAGTTCTTCGTTTTGTTTAGATAGTTCTTGTACTGCCTTGGTTAATATGGCAATCATACTATTATAATGAACACCTGACAATTTTTTGCCTCCTCCTTCTACATCATCATAAAAAACTAAATTTTTATCTAATGCTTCAACCTCATCTGCAATAAATCCATAATAAACATCTTCATATAATTCATCTATAAATTCAGTTTTATTTTCATTCTTTTTACGATAATTGAATGATACAGGGTTTAACTGATTAATAAAATCTATATTTTTTATAGTTTTAATATTACCTTTTGATTCTCTTGTTGATGTTATATATCCAAAATCTCCACCTGCTCCTAAGCCTGCAGTTCTTGGACTAAAAGTTACATTATAATTATATGGGGCACTTGCCGCTGTACCAAAAAATATAAGACCATCATTTCTTACTTGAAATAAATCGGTAATAGCATTATCTACTAAAATACAATATGTACTACTATTTTGATTTATACCTCTTAAACTTAATAATGAACTTGTATTTCCAACTCTATTCATACCAATATTACCACCACTACTAATATTCATTCTTAGATTACCTGAACCAGAACCATTAGTATAAAATCCTATACTAGATTGCGTTGCCGCTAAATTTAAACCTCCTGGCCCTTCTCCATTAACAACGGCACCACCAGCAACATTCATTCCACTTGTTGTAAATGTAGTTGCAAACGATTGCACATAAAATTGGTCAGGGTCAGCATTAGTTCCAATACTTAATTGTGAACCATTACTAGCACCAGCCGTTGTATTTCTAATAGTTAATTTATTATATCCTGTACCTGCAGAAGAAAAACTATGTGAACCAAAAGATGAAAATGTAGCCAATCCTGTTGAAGATAAATAAAATGAAGGAGTACTACTAAATGTGCTACCTCCTCCAGCAGTTGAAGGACAAAACTCTAATGCTCCTGCAAGATTCCAGTTTACTCTAATAGCCCAGTTTATTGCACTATTTGATGGTATTAATGATAATGATGCTCCATCATTTGCAGTTGGACTTCCACCTAATGTTGCTACTGCATTACCACTACCATTAGACAAAAAAACATTACCTGTAAGGGTACTTACCCCACTAACCAATAATGTACTACTAACCTTAGCTGTACCAGTTACTTCTAATTTATAACTACCACTAGGTGCTGCTCCTATTCCTACGTTGTTAGATGCGTCAGTTAGTATTGCTAAAGGAATTGTCCCTAATTTTTGTGTAAGCCCCATATTATTTGTTTTTTAACTCGTTTATTTGAGATTGTAATGATGTGATTAATGCTTGTTGCTCTTGTACTGCTTTTACTAAAGCTGATGTAATAGCTTGATAATCTAAACCAATAAAAGGAGTATCTCCAAGTATTGTTTCAGTATATGCTTGTGGTATAAACTCCTTAACCTCTTGTGCAATAAATCCTAAATGTTTATTAGAATTATCTTCATCATCTGTCATTCGGTAAAGAGTAGATTTTAAACCTAATATCGCATCTAATCCTATTGTACTTAATTCAAAATCCTTCTTTTTATTAATGTCAGATGAAGGAGTGTATATTCCATTATTAGGATTGAAAGTACCTCTAACTGCACCATTAAAACCAAGATACAAAACATTATCACCTCCATTAATAAAACTCCAATCTAAATTAGCAGTATTTCTTAATCTTAATTCATAACCAAAATTATCAACAGATTGTTTAATAATAACTCCTCCTGCTGCTGGAATAGTCATTTTAGGATTATTTGTACTACCATCTGTAACTTGAAAAAATGAATCGGTTGCTAATGTAACACAACTACTTGTAGCACCACCTGTTCCACCTCTTGTTGCACCATTCAGATAAAGAGTTGCACCACCTCCTCCACTTGATACACTTCCATAATTAGCACTTGCTCCTAATGTTAAAAATCCAACGCTACTTGGGTTTACTGATACAGTACCACCACTAGTAATTGTACTAGAGAATGTAGCTGCACCTGTTGAAGAAATAGATAATTGATTTGTAAACGCAGAACCATTAATAGGACCTGTACCTATATACAACGTACTACCTGCATCAGTTCTTGTTAAATATATATCATTACTTGTAGTATATGTAGAAAAGAAACCTCCACTTGTATTTGTAATTAAAATTTGTGCAGTAGAACTTGTACCTGATACTTGTAATCTTGTTGAACCAAGTCCGATTGAACTTGTTGCACCTATTAATACATAACCTGCTGAGGTTATGTTTATACCACTTGTTACACTACCATTAACATTTAAGTATATACCATAACCAGTTTCAGCAAATATTTGTGTATCTAATGCTGCACCACCTGCCCAATATGACCTTCTAACTAATCCACCTAAGTTTGCACTATCAGCATCATTTTTTAATTGATAACCATTTAAAGATTTTGTTCTAAATCCAACATCTCCATAAATACTTCCTGTTGCTCTAATCGTACCTGTAACATCTAAAACAAAAGAAGTATTAGTATTACCTATTCCAACATTAGTTCCATTATCAAATATTAAGCTATTGCCTATGGTTGTACCTGTGGCTTTTAGGACATAATTGGTGCTGGTAAGTGGCGCAGTAGCCAAAATAGTATTGTTACTCAATTTGTTATGTTTTTATAATCAGATAAATATTTCCATTGATAACCTAAATGGTACTTCCCTTTCCCCTTGCAAACCTTTACAATACTCGTAGGCAAATATCCTAATTTTTTAGTAGAGCTAATGCTTTTGTGCGTCATCATATATTCGCCTTCCCTAGTTAATTGAACTACAGGCATTGCAGGCTTAGTAAAACTAACTCCTTTTGGGGGGTTCTTTTTTAATTTTCTCACTTCTTTAAACCTTTCTACAGTTTTTTGTGAATGCTTAAAATTGCTATTTCTAAATCTGTATTTTTCTATATACTCCTCATTCCTAAATCTTTCTTTTGCCTTCTCGCTAATAGAATCTTTATGCTCTTGCGTTAGCTTTGTACCTTTACTTCCTTCGCCACCATCTGTTCTATTGCATAATGTGCCACCCTTATTGTATCTACCATATAAGGTAATAAACTCTTGTTCTTTTATAACAGCCTCCTCCCAAGTAAGATTTTCTAGCATTATTTCTACCTCATATTCACTTCTTGATGTAATACTAAGCCAAGATGTGTTTCTTTGAGATGGTGATTTAACGATTGCTCTATAATAATCTTCTGGTCTATAATCATAAACCTTACCTATACCAATATAAAATGGTACGTTTTTATCCAAGCGTATATGCCTGTAAACGTAACAATCTCTATCTATTTGGTTATGGTATGCCATTTTCTTTTATTTTGTAGCTACAATTGCTTTGAGGGTTGAGAGTTCCTTAGATAGTTCTTGAATAGCTTTTACTAATACAGGTATCATTTTAGTATAATCTACCCAATATTGAGATTCACCTTCTTTTTCATTAGGCTTATGTTGCAACATTAAAAGGCTATTTTTTTCAATACCACATTCTAATAATGCCTCCTCTAATTCTTGAGCAATAATACCATTAGATAAAGGCTCATTATCATCATCAATCTTATGTCTGTAATGTACTGGTCTTAACTTAGAAACTAAATCT
>Ga0247723_1001629_pt1 | contig 12808 bp, 30 predicted proteins | sample MSEWelMarce5H_FC_FD_189079 | JGI IMG/M metagenome (GOLD analysis project Ga0247723, IMG submission 189079) | Subsurface sediment microbial communities from gas well in West Virginia, United States - MSEEL Well Study Marcellus 5H_FC | ecosystem: Environmental > Terrestrial > Deep subsurface >...
CGGAGTAGAGAAACGGTATCTCGGAAGTTTCATATGCTTCAGTTGGTGGTTCGATTCCGCCCTCCGCAACCAAAAGGTAAAAAATGAAACTACTTAAATTTTATGCAGAATGGTGTGGACCATGCAAGATTCAATCTCAAATTATAACAAACGCTGGCGACAAAATCAAAGTAAAAGTTGAAGATGTTGATATTGATTCAAATGTTTCTATGACAGTAGACTTCAATGTTCGCAGTGTCCCAACAATGATTTTGGTTGAGGACAAAACAGAAACTGAAATCAGACGACATGTTGGTGTTCTTAAAGAAGCAGAACTGTTAGAGTGGTTGAATAAATAGTAACTAACAGGAGAACAACATGGCAGTTCCAACAATACGACTAATCAAATATAAAGATCCAGTAATGCCAGCAGCAATTTGGTACTGGGTTTTAATCAATGATCCAAACACAAGAATTGGTCCACCATACTTCAACACAAGAGAAGAAGCACAAGATTGGGCGACTGATAACGGATACAAGTATAAGTGACAGACGAACAAGCATTGCAATTTTATAATGAGTTGGTTGAACACTTCGGTGATTCTTTACCAAATTTTGAACATGAACCAATACGATTTGCGTATTGTGTAAAAATATATAAGTTTTATAAATCTCGATGATATAAAAATATTATGGATTTGTAATGTTAATTTAAAAAGTTTATCGCTAAGTATTTAAATATAAATTTTTTAACTAAGGAGATGAAATGAAAACAGTAGGTGATAAGTTAGAACCATTCGTGGTAACAGGTGTTCTTCCAGGACAACCAGAAGATGCGTTCTTTGAGATTAATGAGAAATCATTTGAAGGTAAGTGGAAAATTATTGTATATTATCCAAAGGACTTCACATTCGTGTGTCCTACAGAGATCGTAGCATACGACAAATTGTTCCAAGATTTTGCGGATCGTGATGCAGTTCTATTGACTGGTAGCACAGACAACGAATTCTGTAAGGTAGCATGGCAGAAAGCACATAGCGACCTACAAAAAATTAAGCATATTCAGTTTGCTGATACAGTTCGTCATGGATATCAAACAGGAACACATGCTGACAAACTTGGTGATGAATGCGACTATCGTTGGAATCAAGGATTGATTGATCAACTTGGTGTGTTCTATGAGCCAGCAGGTGCAGCACTTCGTGCCACTTTCATCGTTGACCCAGACAATGTGATTCAACATGTTACTGTGAACAACTTGAATGTTGGTCGTTCACCTGAAGAAACTTTGCGTATCCTTGATGCATTGCAGACTGGTGAGTTGTGTGCATGTAATCGAACAGTGGGTGGGGAGACTCTCTAATGGCATTTAACGATTCTATCAAAGAAGCGTTACCTGAATACGCAAAGGACACCAAGTTAAATCTTGATGCTGTTCTTTTGCGTAGTACATTAGATGCCGATGTTGCTATGGGTTGTGCCGTAGCTGCATTGGCTGCAACTGGTAACGGTAAAGTTCTATCAGTGATGTTGGCAGACGCACCAGTATTTGCTGACTCTGCTATGACTGCTGCAAGTTTAATGGCTCAGAACAATGTATGGTATCCCTATGTTGAAATGGCAGACGATCCATCGTTGACTGGTTTACCTGCTCAACTACGCATGAATGCGATTGCATCTCATGGTGGAACTACTAAAGCAAACTTTGAAGCATTCTCTCTGGCAGCAAGTATCGTTGGTAAGTGTCACTTCTGTGTGAAAGCACACTATGAAACTTTGAAGAAAGAGGGATACACTGTTGAGCAACTTCGTGACATCGGTCGCATTGCTGCAGTAATGAATAGTGTTGCAAAAGTTCTAAATGGATAAAATATTAATTATGAGAGATGAACTGCATGAAATTGCTAGAGTTCTAGCGAAATTTCCAGGAGCAACTTATGTTGAATTGGAGAAAGATTCAAGTTCTGGCATTGGTTATAGATTAAAAGCAGCAGTTCCGCTCGAAATCGATGGCGTAACTGGAACATTTACTACAGATATTACTGATGAAACATCTTGGTGAAACAGTTCCTCGCGACAACTACTATCAAATTGATGTAGTTTGGGAAGACAATTTTAAACATAGCATTCCCGCTCGAGGATATAATCTTGGTTCTTGGATACAGTTTCATGATTCTATCGAGTACATAAAGAAACACAGCTACAAAGAAATAACCAAAGCCAAATACGAGAAAATGGTATATGGATCCACTTTGGATTAACATGCGACGCTGGTACTATTCGTTATACAGAGGGCAACGCTACCTTGTTTGGATGGCTGTTGCTCTTTTTACATTAGTGATTGCTTTTTGGGTAACGAACGAACCATCAGAAAGAAAACGCAACACCCCAATTATATTAAATAAAGGAATTAGATGAATATTACACCATTGAAGAAAAAAGTTTTGGTAGCTGAAAACAAGTCAGAACACAAGACTGAATCAGGTATTATCCTTGAGGGTGCCACAAGCACACGGGAATCAAAACAAGGAACTGTTCTTGCCATTGGACCAGAGGTTACAATGGTTAAAGTGGGCGATGTTATTATGCTTGAGTGGAATAAAGCACAAGTAGTTAAGATTGGGGACGCTCAGCGTGTTATCGTGAGCGAAGATGATATTGTGGCAGTAGTGGAGGATTAAATGAGCGACGGAGGTAAGGGTTCTAAGGCAAGACCATTCAGTGTTGACAAAGAAACTTTTGATAATAATTTTGATAGAATCTTCGGTAAAAAGAAAAATACTTTACCAGAATATGAATTAAACAAATCGACTGGTGAAGTACAGAAAGTAGAAGATAACACTGGTGTAACAAAGAACGAATTTCAAGATGTACTTTCAACGGAGGATTGCTTCGATGAAGCTGATAAAGTATAGAGATGCAGGAATGAGTACCTACACATACTTCTGGACTGACAGCGGTGGTAGGGTTATTTCTCCATATTTTGACTCTGAACAAGAAGCACAGACATGGAACGAGGATAAACTTGTATCATTGGATGATGCTGAGGAATTCGCCAAGAAACGAAACTATAATTATCAAGCCAAGGAGAACAAGTGATTACCTTTACAGAAATTATACATGAAATACATGTATGGTCGATCATGTTTGTAGAAATGATTCGTTATTACCTCGCATAAGGAGAGATATGAATACTTACGACCCAGGACTTGGTTGTGTTACACCAAATTCCGCAGGAGATGATTTAAAAGTAGATTTGGTTGCCGAAGCCCCATACCATCCAGGATATGAGGATGCCATAGTAGATAAGCATGTTAAGAATTGGATTGATGAGTGGCTTGAGTATCGCAATCGTCACTTTGCCACAGCCAAAACAATTGTTGAATTTATAAAGAATCAAAAGTAGTATGGGGCAGTACCGAGAAAAGAAGTGTCCTTACTGTGGTACACTACACAGAAAGAAGGGAGATTACTGTTCTCGATCTTGCGGTAACCATCGCACCTATACACCAGAGCAACGAGCACAAAAGTCCAAGAAACAAACAGAATTTCTTAAGTCGGACAGCCCAGTTGCCGAGCAATCTCGCTGGATTATTTCTGAGATTGCCAAAATTAGTAACAAAGCTCGAACCGATCCATCAGCCAATGAAAAAAGTTGGGACGATTATAATGTTATTCCCGACAACAGATTAGATGCGAATCAATTTGTTTCGGATGGAGCAATCTGGACTGAGAAATAACTGGAAAAGTCAACTCATGGAAAAGTCAAATCGTAATTTAGTCATAACACTGGAAAAGTCAACTCCTGGAAAAGTCAAATCGTAATTTAGTCATAACAGGACACAGATATAACAAAATAAATACCACTATAAAACTGAGTTGAGTAGTGATCGCACCGATACATACATGGAGATAGCATGGGCAAGCTGACTGAGGCAATAGATACACTCTGGTACATGACATACGGCATGATTGCAGGCTGGGGCATTACCTTCACACTGGTAGTGATCGCACTGATACTCCTGCTGGTTCGAACCATAAACCTGCAACGCAGGATCCAGCGACTAGAGAACAGACAGGTATCAGACAACCGAGACCTGTCCCTCCGAATCACAAAGATAGACAAAAACCTGCCGTAACACAGAACACATGTCTTAGACAGGAAGAAACATTCCTGTTTTCCGATCCAATTCCAATTTTACCTGAATTCCGAATTAATGTCAAGGACACACATAACCCTACCACGAGTAGGGTTTTTCACATTTCGCTTTACTTTAATTCAATTGTACGGTATACTTACTGTATGATAATTGAAAAGGGTTTTACTATGATTAAAAATGAATTAAATTTTGAGTCCTTTGAGTCTGGCTGTGATGATGCTCGCTCTGACTTGGCTCTTGGTCCTATTATGGCTGGCGGTCCTACTGAAAAGTCGGTTCCTGCTACCCTTGATTTTCTTGTGAATGAACTTCGGGTTGCCGTGGGTGCTACTGATTCTTATATCGCTGGCTACCTGTCCGTGGTTTTTTCTGAAAAATCTGAATAACCCTACTGGGTGAAGGGTTATGAAAATAATCCTTTACTTTAATTCAAAAATGCTGTATAATTGTTTTATGATGATCGAAAAGGAAACAAAAATGCTATCTTGGAACGAAATGAGCCCACTAGAACAAGCCCAGTGCCAATTCTGGGACATGTATAAAGATGCTTATGGCGTCCGTCCTCGTGGTATAGACACAACTGGCTGGTCGCTGGCTGATTTTGACAGGGAATTTGAATTTCTAGCCAACTTAATTCAACAGAATTACGAGCAGGAACAAGCCGACCAAAAGGTAGCCATCGCCGAGTTCGAAGCCAAGGTAGCAACCCTAGTAAACGGAACCACAAGTCGTGAGAAAGCCATCGCTTGGCTCATGGACTCGGTTGAAGCACAGGGCGATCCTGAATACGCTTGCTACCTGTTTGGCTTGCCTTACGGCTACTTGAAGGAACAACCCTACCAACAGTAGGGGTATGAAAATAGTTCTTTACTTTAATTCAATTATGGCGTATAATTGATTTATTGATTAATTGAAAAGGAAAATATATTATGATAAATCGTGATTTTTTGGCTGGGTTAAAATTCCGTGTTATGACTGAATCTGATAAAATGGGGTTTGCTGGGTGTGAATCGCCTGTTCCGCTTATCGCTGAATTCGGTGATAATTACCTTGTTGTTATTGATGGTTGCTACTGTGAAGTTTCTGATGTGAATGAACTTGAGGTCGTTGACTCTTGTGATGATATTCGTGAATTGCCTTATTCCCTTGATGTTTCTAAGTGTGAATCTCGGGCTGGTGATTCTGATTCTTTTTCTAATTTGGGGGTTTAATATATGATACTTACTAAAACAAAATCGCAACTTCGTGCTGAGACAGCCACAGCTGTTTCTCGTTTCCTAAAATCTGGTGGCTCAATAGAAGTTATTAAACCACGGAAAGCACCGACCACAAAGATGCGTGGTAAAACTTCCAAGGGTTTCGTTCAGGGTAGCTCTGGTTTCGCAATGGGTTATCCTAGAAAGACAGGGTTAATTTAATGAAAACATATAAAGAAGCACTGGCAGAACTAGAACATTTTGACAAAACACACGGATATCCCTTTGATCGGGGTTCAGCGGACAGCTACTATGGTCGTCCTCGTGACCCACACTATTATCCTGAGGGAACATACAAAGGGGATAAAATCACTAATCTCACTGAAGCGGAGATAGAAGCCTACCACGCTGGATATGATTATAACGAAGAATACGGGGATAGAAAATCGTATGACTAAAAAGAAGAAAACACTGGGTGAATTATTCCGTAAAAGACTGGGAATTAAACCCACACTGAATCAATTACTAAGAAAGAAATTGGGGTTGAAATAATATGACTGAAGTAGTATTTGTACTGACAGAACAGACAGAAGACGGACACTCGGTTATCGGTGTATATAACACATATCCGCTGGCTGTGGCTGAAAAGAATGCTATAATCCGCGATTTCTTTGATATACCCGAGGAAGAAATTCCTGATAATCGCCTAGACGAGGAAGTCGCTAATTCTGTTACCTACGATATTGTTATGAGGGAATTACAAAAATGATTGATCTAAGCAAATATAAAAACACAGGGGGAGGAAGCCCTGTTTATATTCATATTCCTATCGCTGAATTAAAATCAGTACAAACTGCACTGAGGGGAATGGGTTATCGCTATGTTTTTAGGGGTAAACGGAATCGGGGCGAGGATTTTACACGGAAGGCAAACGCATGGGGGTTTACGGTATATCGTCGCTGGGGTTCGCTTCGCTGGTAGTGATCGCTCTCCCTGCAAAATGAGTTCGTATGGTCTCTTAAACGAGATTTGCAACACAGGACACAGGCAAGTCGGGCAAGGTTCACGGCTCCATACAGACACTCTTTTTGAATTAAAGTCAAGCACTTTCTATACCCCTCCAGTCCATAGGGTTATTTAAATAGTTCTTTACATTAATTCGGTTTCGCGGTATACTTACTGTATGATGATTAAAAAGGAAAGAAAATCTATGACTGCTACTGTGCGAACCTCTGTGTCTTTTGATAAAGTTTCTGGTAAATACACCTGCCAAATCGGTCAGGCAAAACCCTTCAAAACTACTAAGAAGTCCCATATCGTGTGGCGTTACGAGCAGGAAACTGGTCTTAAGTTGACCTACGACGAAATCGTTGCAGCTGATGTTGCTATTCAGACCGAGCGAGACGAGAAGTTTGGTATTAACACTCGCTTTGAGTTCGTTGAGAAACTTGTATCCATGGTTGCCTCTGGCGTCCAGCCATCCGCTGTTATCACTGGTGAGGGTGGACTCGGTAAAACCTATACCGTTACTAAGACACTTGCGAACGCTGGCTACACTGATATCTCTAATCTCGCTGACTTCCAGGTCGGTTCGGTTATTAATACTCGTAAGTGCTTCACTCAAATCAAGGGTTTCTCGACTGCCAAGGGTTTGTACCGCAGTCTGTTTGAGAACAATAATAGCATAATTGTGTTCGATGACTGTGACTCTGTTCTTAAGGATCCAGTTGCCCTCAATATTCTGAAGGGAGCACTTGATTCCTACGGCAAGCGTATTATCTCTTGGAATGCTGACATGCGTGATGATGACCTTCCTAAGTCCTTTGAGTTCACAGGTCGGGTTATCTTTATCTCTAACATGAGCCAGTCGGGCATCGACCAAGCGATTCGTTCCCGTTCTATGATGATCGACTTGTCTATGACTTCTTCTCAGAAGCTCGAGCGTATGGCTCACATTGCAATGTCCGACGAGTTTATGCCCGAGTATGATAAGTCGGTCAAGTCTGATGCGCTGGAACTCATCACCGAGATTCAGGAAGATTGCAAAGAAATCAGTCTTCGTACGCTGATCGCCGTTTCTAAGATCCGTTCGTCTAACAAAGACTGGAAAGATCTTGCTACATATATGTTGACTGCTTAATAGGAGAAAAGTAATGAGAGGATCTATTCGAATAGTCATGGGCTTGTTACTAGTATTTGGATCAGTCGGGGGTATCGATACGGTAGCGTCCCTCACTGGTTTAGTTACATTAGTCATTATATCACTAGTAGGACTGGCACTGATGCACTCTGGCGTAAGGGCAAGCAATTCATGATTGAAATGAAGGTATTCCGTGAGACCACCAGAGATTGGACTGACAAGACACCGAATCATACCTATATTCTTTCCCCTGACAAGCAGTGGATGTATGGGTTTATTCCTATTGGTAAACCTGCCAGTGCAGTCAAGATGTTTTCCAAGCGAATTCAATTCTCCTCGAGGTATAGGACTTTCAAAGAAATGAAGTCCAAATGATATTATACTAGGATTCGGGATAAAAGTCAAGCGAAGTGACTTTATGTCTCGGGTCCCCTTTTGTTGGAATGATGCTTAGCAAGCCCAAAGGAAACTTTATTCTATCTGTCCGAGACAAATCCCCTGCATACATCAAGTTTTTCCAATGGAATCGGCTCAAAAAATTTCCTGCAAAAATTTTTAGTCTGCAAAGGTCGCAGCCACCCTCCTACAAAGTCCTTTACTTTAATTCAGTAATAGGGTATAATTATACTATGGAGGATATACTATGATTGACTCATTTTGGCGAATTTGTGCCATTATATTGCTGATTCCAATGACCATTTTGATGTTTGTATCTGCATCTATGGGAATTTGGGATCTTTTTGCCGTAATTATGGTAGTAGAGGTGCTATTGTTATTCGTTGCACTATGAAAATTGCGATAATTCTCACTTTTTTCGTTTTTACAGGCTGTTCCACGACAAATTTTGACGCATCGGTCGTGAATATTACTATAAATTCACCTGTTGGGTCGTTTCCTATGCCGATTCACGATTTGCAAAATCCGTATAGGAAATAAATTTGACTTGCAAGAAGTTTTATGTTATAATAGGATGTCGGGGTTGATAAGGATAAGGAAAATTTAAATGATACATGAAACAAATACTGAAAATAAGATTGATTTCCCTGCTGTAGAGGAAAAAAATCCGATAGAAGAAAAATCCAGCGAAGTTGAGGGGGAATTTAAGGACTCTCTTACTAGACTGAAGGAAGCAAGAGCTTTAAAGAAGGAACAAAAGAAGGTAACGAAGATTCTTACTGGTAAATTTGGTGATGTGACGACTGCCAAGCGTATGGTAAAGCAGGCAACCAAGCGAATTAACATCAGAAGGAATTCAGGTCGTGGTCGTTAAGTATGAATGATATATTATTAAACACTTGGGGATGGATTAAAGATGACTGGATTAGTAATCGGTTTCGTTTTGTTGTCGAGTTGCTTGCTTGGGCTATTTCTATTGGTTGTTCGATCACCATGGCTCTTACTGTACCCAATCCTCCGCTACTCCTTCTCTATCCTGTGTGGATTGCTGGCTGTGCTATGTATGCTTGGGCTAGTTATACTCGGAAATCGTTTGGCATGCTGGCTAACTACCTCTTGCTAGTAACCATCGACTTTGTAGGGTTAATTCGAATGATTGCTTGACTTTTATTCAAAAATGGCGTATAATTTATATTATAGTGTTGTACTTTAAGGAAGTTTTAATGAAAATTGCTATTTGCTCCGATGTTCACTTAGAATTCGGACAACTCTCACTTGAAAATACTGAAAATGCAGAAATTCTTGTTTTATCTGGCGATATTTGTACTGCTGTTGATTTGCAGCCCACTGGTATTGTGGGTTCTGTTAAATTTGATCGGTATCTTGATTTCTTTACTCAGTGTAGTCGTAATTTTCCTCATGTTGTGTATATTATGGGTAACCACGAGCATTACCATGGCGACTTTGCTACTTCTATAACAATTATTCGCGATGCTTTGAAGCAGTTTGATAATATTCATGTACTTGACAAGGAAGTTTGGGAATTAAACGACCATGTGTTTATCGGTGGTACTCTTTGGACTGATATGAATGGTGAAGATGAGATGACCATGAATCATGTTCAGCGACGCATGAATGATTTTCAAATTTGCAAGAACAGTAATCGTACTGTCAGCTTTAGAACTATGGAGCCTGTCCTTGATGAGTTTGGTACTCCAAAGGTAGATGCCGATGGTAAAATCATTTACGGTGCTGCATTTAAGACTCGGCAAGCATATCTGTCTCCGCAAGATGCAGTGGTGGATCACAAAGCCATGCTAAAAGTAATTGAAGAAGCATATGATACTATTCCTCCATGGAAGACTGTTGTTGTTTGTACTCATCATGCTCCAAGCAAGGGTTCTGAGCATCCTCGTTACAAAACAGACCAACTTATGAATGGTGCGTATAATTCTCAGTTGGATTCGTTTATCATGGATCGTCCAGGAATTAAATTGTGGACTCATGGTCATACTCACGAAGACTTTGATTACATGATTAAGGGATGTCGTGTTGTTTGTAATCCTCGTGGCTATATCAACTACGAAGAGCGAGCAGATCGCTTTCAACTAAGAGTGGTAGAAGTATGAGTGAATATAGACCAGACAAATGGTTAGTTGTTAAAGTTACTGGAAAAGACCATCCACCAATCCATAAAGTTTTTGCCAGTTGGCATGGTGGATGGGCTGGTTCTGATTCTTGGAAATTAAACAGTGGTAATACCAAGTGTACTCTTGTAGGTGATGTTTATTACTTTGATGGGTATTCTGGTTCTGTTTATATTTGTCACAAAGATGAATATGGTTATACTGCGTATGGAAGTTCAGTGTTACATACTATGATTGATAATGCATCAAAGAATGGTATTAAGATTGAAATTATGCCACAAGAAACTAATTGGTTGGAGATAAGTTATGAGTAAGTCATGGACAGTTGATGTGCAAGAAAATGAAAATGGTGAGTTGTTCATTGAATTGAACGATGAAATCCTTGAGGGTTCAGGTTTAAAAGTTGGCGATGATGTTGTTTGGGAAGATAACAAAGATGGAAGTTTTACTTTGAAAAAATCAGATAAAGTATGGGTGCTTGTTGAAGCTGTTCAGATGTATCGTATGCGTTATATGGTTCAAGTTCCAGCGACAAATCCTGAGTGGGCAATGGATGATGTTACAATGCAAACAGCGAAAGAGTTTTCTCAATTAGATATTGGTGAAACTATTTCTTCTCATCGTGTAATTTCTCACGAAGATGCACTGAAGTTGTGTGATCAAGATAATGATTATACACAAGATTGGACTGAAGAACAAAAAATTAAATCCTTCTTTACAAGAGATGGGGAAAAGCGAGATTATTAATGAAAGTTTATATTAGCAATTATCGTAATCATTGGATTAGTCCTTATACTATTCTGAAGACAGTTTGTTTTTGGGAAAAGAATGAAGATGTGTTCTATGATCTTGAAGATACTGGTAAAGGACCATATGTAAAGTGGGTGAAATTCCTCGATCCTATTTGTGGAGCAGTTCACAAGTTTCTTGATTTAGTTCACCCTCCAATCAACTATGTGAAAATTGATTACTATGATACTTGGAGTATGGATCGAACGCTGAGTCCGATTATTCTTCCAATGTTGAAGCAGTTACAGAAAGATAAGCATGGTGCTCCCTTTGTTGATGATGAAGATGTTCCTGAAGGAATGAACCTTCGTTCAACTGAAGCACCAGCAAAAGAAAACGAGTGGGACACTGACGAAAATCACTTTAAACGCTGGGATTGGGTTCTTGAGCAAATGATTTGGTCTTTTGAGCAATTAAATGACGATGATAATGATGCGCAGTTTCATACTGGTGTTCATGATGTAAAATCTGTTGCTTGTAAATGGGACGACGCTGGCAAAGCAACTTGCTTTGAGATGGTAAAAGGTGAAAACGATACCTCTCACTTTGATAGCGATGGGTATAAAGCCCATCACGAGAAAATCCAAGTAGGATTGACTTTATTTGGAAAATATTATAGAAACTTGTGGGATTGATATGACAAAATATACATTTATTGCAGAACACAATGACATATACGGAAATCCATCTGGTCATAAAGTAAGCACTGAGTTTACTGCTGAACATCTTAGTTCAGTTATTGAAAATTTTGAGATGTTTCTTCGTGGTGTTGGGTTTAACCAACAAGGAACACTTGATTTTATTCCAGATGAAGAATATTATGGAACTGGTCCAGAATGGCATACTGAAGAATGGGATACTCCGCATGATGATATCGGTCACTCTGAATACTTTTTTGACACCGAAAGGAACAAATAATGGGAATGCCACTTGATGTTAAAATGTTTTTAAGTGCTTGCGATCAGAAACCATCACCTGAAAATGCTGCACTATACAAAACTTTAATGGAAGAAGAGTTTAACGAGTTTATTAGTGCACATTGGAATAAAGATGAACACGAGCAACTTGATGGATGTATGGATTTAATCTGGGTAACACTTGGTTTCTGCCACATGAAAGGATATGATATATGTGGTGCATGGGACGAGGTTGTTAGAACAAATATGGCAAAGGTAGATCCGCAGACTGGCAAAGTTCGTCGTCGCGAAGATGGAAAAATTTTAAAACCTGAGGGATGGCAACCTCCCGATATGAGTAAATTTATTAAAAAATGATTACACTATACTTAGACATGGATGGCGTGCTTTGCGACTTCGACAAAGCATTTAAATCTCTACGCACCTATGCAACTGATGGGAAGAGATTTCGAGCAGCAGTAATGCAATATAAAATTTTTGAGGATCTAGAATTTATGCCAGACACTCAGGTATTGCTCAACCATGTTTCTAAATTAGATAAACATATCGATGTGCAAATTTTGACATCGATGGGAACCTTTGAACTAGATCAAGGTCAAGCTGCCAGAGAACAGAAACAGAAGTGGTTAGATAAGTGGAATATTCCATATAAAGCAAACTTCGTTCGTTCTAAGGAAGAGAAATCTTTATACGCTCATAAGTTTGCAATTTTAATTGACGACTCTCCTGGATGTATTACACCATTTCTTGCGAAGGGTGGTCAAGGAATCTTACATAATTCAGCAATTGAAACCATTAGTATTTTAAACAAAACCATTGATGGTCTTAGAGCAATTGGAGCTGTTAGGATGTTCGCATGAAGCATACAGTATTCCGAAATTGGGTTCACGAATTGTGGTTGCAAAATTGCGAAGAACATTTGACTTACAATGAAAAACCATATAAAATGAAAGAATACTGGGAGAAATACAAATGGTGGCTGAAGCGTGAGTTTCGCCACCAACAATCATTATGAATATATTTTACTTAGATTATGATACAAAAAAGTGTGCAGAAATGCATGTTGATAAACATTGCGTAAAGA
>Ga0247723_1001632_pt1 | contig 12794 bp, 6 predicted proteins | sample MSEWelMarce5H_FC_FD_189079 | JGI IMG/M metagenome (GOLD analysis project Ga0247723, IMG submission 189079) | Subsurface sediment microbial communities from gas well in West Virginia, United States - MSEEL Well Study Marcellus 5H_FC | ecosystem: Environmental > Terrestrial > Deep subsurface > Rock...
GCAGATTCATATGCAATATTTGTTGAAAATGCGCAGTCTGAGGTGCTTGCTGCAACATAAATAATATCTTGAACATCAATTGCAAATCTAAAGGTTTCAAATGACTGACCGACACCAACCTCTAAAGCATTAGTAATATAAGCTCTATTTAGTGGGTTTCCACCAGAAGCAAAAGGGTCTACATAAATTGTAACTTGAGCAGCAATCGAGCCTTTATTTGCCACAATCACGGATGCGACACCAGAGACGTCAGATGTTGTTAAAACTACAGCTGTATTAGCAGATGGATTTGCAGTTCCTAAACGTTTTACTGGCATTAGCTAGCGCTCACAATCTGCCAACCAGTAGAGGTTTTTACCTCTAAGTTGTCTGTCTCGGTGTTAAATCTTACATAGCCTACACCAGCACCAGCTGGTCTTTCGAATGTAGTTCCTTGGTCTAAGTATAGAGTGTTATCTGTTCCAAAGATAGTTTTGTTAGTCAATGTTTGAATAAGATTTTCTGGCTGACCAGCATCACCTTGGATAATACCGCTACAACTAAAAGAAACGGTAGAAACTGTAGACCTTACATATAGAGTGTCTCCACTATTTACGGCAAATCTGAACGTTTCAAATGACTGACCTAAGCTTAGATTTATATTAAAACCTATGTAAGCATATTGAGACTGAATAACAGAGTTTGCAGGGGCAACCCAAATGCTTACTTTAGTAAGTGGAGTAGCAGTTATTGACTTATTTGCAGCAATAACAGAAACCAAATGAGGATATTCAAAAGTTGCTAAAACAGTATCAGTATTAGATTCTGGGTTAACAAGTCCAAGGCGAGTGATTGGCACTTTTGCCTCCTATGCCTGAGCTTCAGACCATGATAGCTTAGCTGATGCTAATGTCGAGTTACCAGTTAGGCGTGACACTGCAATAGTAAGGATATCAGGACCGTCTGGATAGATAGAGTCTCCACCAAGGATTGAGTTTGAAAGCTCAAAGAGTGAGGACACATCCACGCTTGTTGTGGACTCTGCACCAGCAGCTCCACCAGCAGCACGGAAGTTGTAAACCTGAACTCCACCAGAAACTGTATCCGCTGAGGTGTGCTCAACAATTTGAGTTAGAGAAGGAGCGTCTACACCTTGGAAGTTCAAGTTGTTTAGACGAGGGTTTAGAAGAACCTTTACATCCAAAAGCTGTGTGGTAGAAATACCAATTTCCTTTAGACGCAACTGCATGCGGTTAATAACATCGCGGTCACCGAGCTTACCTGTAAGACCAGAAGATACCGATGGGCTCAAACGTAGAGAAATGAGCGGCTGGTAGTTTGGTCCAGAGGTATTGTTAAGTGAGCCATTTGGATATAAGAAGTAGGTGTACTGAGTGTTTCCTGCAGCTGTGAAGTCAAGAAGCTCGTAGACTCGACCAGCAGTATCTGCACCAGAAGTAACTGAACCAGTTGCTGCTGTGTAGGTAAATGCTGTGTCTGAAGTACGAGTAATTGCTCCAACATAGTTCGGCACTCGTGTCAGACCAGTAATACGAACAACATCTCCAGTAACCAACCCGTGCTTGGTAGCAGTGGTGATAGTTACAGTAGTTGTTGATTGCTCACTTGTTGCTACAGAGATACCAGACACTGAGTCGATTCCAGTAGTTCTTGGGAAAAGACCAAGCGTGGAAGTTGATGGGGCATATACGACATATGTTCCAGCGTTTGTAAGGTTTGCTTCCTTATTGTAGAAGCCCATATTACTTGCTGTAGCACCTGTAGGAGAGAAACTTGTAACATCTGTAGCTGTTTTAGCATAAGTAAATTGAGTACCTGAAACAGATGCAATAGTGTAGATTCCATTAAATGTGGCATTAATGTTCTCGATTAATACACTCTGCGATGTTGCAAAACCATGATTAGTGGTCGTGTTGATAGTTACAACGTTTCCGCTAAGTACTGCAGTCGAGATAGCAAATGAGCTTCGAAGAAGCGGAGTGTTTTGTAGGTTAGAACCACGCAAACCGTTTGTTGCAATACCTTCGTACTGAACAATGTCTCCTGTTGCAAATCCATGTGATGGAATAGTCACAAGGTTTGTTGTTGCGTTAACAGCTGCTGCAGAGAATGACTTTGCAGTAGTTCCGTTAATCGTTAGGGCCTGACCAGACTGAGTGAACAAGTATGAGTTGTCATCATCAAAACGACCGTCCATCATTACCGAAGTACCCCAGTGGAAAAGGAACGGAATGTAAGTTGGGTTTTCATATGTTGTTACTTCATAACGTGCTGGAAGGTTACCAGAGCGTAGATAAGACTCAAACAAGTTGTTGTTGTGAACAAACTCGTGGACATACTGAACCTGACCATCGGTAGTCTTGAAGCCAAAGCGAATCTTACCCGCGCCGTACCAAGAGTAGTCAATGTAAGCCATCTGAATACGGCTTAAGTCTAGGTTATAACCAGTTACACCTGTTCCATCGCAAGGGTCAATTGACCAGTCTTCCTGAGGAACACGGGTATCAACAGTCTTTGTAACGATAATACCTGACTTAGCAGGTACAAACGAGTGAACTGTTGTAGTTCCAGTGCTTGAAAGGTTTACATTGCCTTCTGCATCAGGTGCAGCCTTAAGTTTAAAGCTGTTGTTATCAATTAAATCTACATAGTATGTACGACCATTGATAAGACCACCAATAGGCTCACCATCAATAGAGTTGTAAACTACAGGCAAAAGGTCACTAAACCCGTGACCAACAATTGAGAATACATCTGTTGTTGTATTTGCTACTGTTGCAGGATTAAACTCTTTTTCTGTACCAGAAGAGCCCTTATATTCAGGTCGCACTGACATACGGGTGTTACTGCCAATTTCAACAATTCTATAAGACTGACCACGCATAACGACGTAATCACCCACATCCAACTGTGCCTCAAAACTTGTATTTGTTCCAAAGACAAGCTCTGAACCTTGCAAACAAGCAACTGTTCCAGCAATCTGCTGTGTAGATGAACGACGTACTGCGTAAATTTTCTGTCCATCAAACTCGAAGAACATGCCGTTCTGGAAGTCAAACATACCAGTACGAACTGCACCATTTTGCCAAGAAACAACATAGAACTGTGGAAATCCGTAAGCACGATTCTCGACAATAGCTCCGTTTGCTGGAACTCGGAAAGTTGTGAGGTCTACAACGGTTACTTGGAATTCTCCATTGTAAACGGTACTTGGGTCACCAAATGAGTCTGTTGCTTCACTTACAAAAACACTTAAACCAGAAATCAGACCATGAGGACGACGAGTCTTGACTTCAATAGTTGTGCTACTGAACTGAGTCATGCTTTCGACATCAATTGATGGCTTGAAGTTGATACCGCAAGATGTCTGTAGACCCTTACCTGACTGGTAACGGAAGTATTTACGAGTCTGTCGGATAATCTGTGCATATGACGTTTGTGCACCAGCAGACATCTCCACACCGCCGTCAAATGGACGATGTAGTGAATAACCTTCTGGGCGAACATACACAAATGTTGGATATGAGTAAGAAACAGCGTTATATCCAGAAGCATACGGACGGTCCACAGAAATCTGTGTATCAGAACCAACAGCAGTAATACGACGAACAATTGGTCCAACTGGAATAGTCTCAGTTAGACTGAAGAATCCAGATGAACCGACAGTTCCTGTAGTTGTAATATCTACTACGTTAGAGTTTGAAACAGCATCTGCTGCAGATGAATGCAAAGTAATTGTGTTCGCATCAATTGCACGAGCAAAGTAGTAGTACTGGTCAATCAGTGGAGATGGTGCTACTCCACCGTTTGTAGAAAATACAACGGTGTCGCCAGTGGAGAAACCGTGTCCATTTTTAGTAATTCTATTGTTTGTTGTATTAATATCTGTTTCAATAAAATTAACATTAATTGTTGTGTTAGGTGGGAATAGACGGAATCGGTCTCCAACCTTGAGAATCTTAGAGAATGATGTACCAGTACCGTTTACAAGAACTGAGCCAGCATCTACAGAGACAGAACCTCCACCAGTAATATTTCCATTAATCTGGTTTGTTGTGAATGCGTGAGCAACACCAGTTCCAAAATCTGTAACTGTTAAAGTAATACCAGCAGCTGCATCTTCAGGAGTCTCTGCTAAACGCAAATAGTCTCGGTTAATAGAAACTACATAGTAGTGAGTATCATCTACAAGACCGCCGATATCTGTAGCAGCTGGACCTTGTAGGTAGGTAATTTCTGTTCCAGTTACAAGACCATGTGATGGAATCTTAAATGCACTTAAATTCAAGTCCATAGAAGCTCTTGGGTTAAATGTCTTAATAATTGTAGGTACACGGCCAGAAGCTTCAGCAGTAAATGTTTCTGGTGTTGGTACGGAGCTAATAGTGTAAATACCATCTGGAGTCTTGCTTAAAGACTGCAATGAGTGAACTCCAACACCAGCAGGTGTATCACTAATATCAACAGCAGTACCAGAATCTGCATTTTCTGGAGTAGTTGCTAGCTTGATTTGGTCTCCGTTAACAAATATTACATAATACGGAGTTGCAGTTGTAAGACCGTTAATAACTGTCTGACCCTTTGCATCATAAAGAACTAGTTCTTTTGCTAGGAACTGATGGTTAGGAATGGTAATCGTGTTTGTAGAATAATCAAGAGATGTAATCAAAAGCGCTTGGGTACCAGTTCCAACTCCTGAAATATTTGCTGGACTTGACAAATCTGCTGTGGTAGAAAGCTTTACAATGCTCGCATCTACTCTAATGATGTAGTAGGTAGCGTTGTTTGTTAGACCTGGAATAGTCGTACCGCCACCGTTTGAGTAGCGAACAGCCTGACCAGATACAAGCCCATGGTTAGGGATATACAAACTATCTTCGATATCATTAACAGTGATAAAGATAAAGCTGTGTGCCGTACCAGTTCCAGCAGATGTGAAGTTAATAGGTGTCTCTGAATTTAACGCTACTTTAAGTTTGATTTGATTGGCGTTAAGTACCTCTGCTACATAGTATGTAGTCAAGTGCTGCAAAGGTGCGATTGAGCCAGTGTTTGTTCCAGCTGGGTTACCACTTCCGTTATCGTAACGGATTGGCTGGTCCACAAGAAATCCGTGAGCTGTAATTGTAAGTGTGTCAGTGACAGTATTTACAACAACTCGAGATATTTTATCTGATGTAGATGTAGAACGTCCAGAAGGCGTAGTTAGATTAATTGTTGAGTACGTTGAAGGAAGAGTTAAAGTTTGAAGTCTGTAGCTGAAGTTATTTACTTTATCTACATAGTAAATAGTTCCACTAGATAGCCCTAAAGGAGCAGTTGTGTTAAATGTAGCAACAACAGCTTCTCCGTCCAACAAACCGTGCTCGGTGGAGCTATGGATTAGGTCGTTGTCTGAGTCATAGTTAATTGGGACAAATGCGTGGTATGAACTACCAGCTGCCTCAATTTCAATTTTGTTTGTTCCTGCTTCTGCATCTGCAGCAGTTGGGTAAACTTCGTTACCAGTTGTAAATGTAGAAACAATGCTCATTACAACCGAGCCATCGCCAGTGTTGTATGAGTTTAAGTTTGTAATTGCAGTTCCGTTAAAGTTAGATGAACCTTCGTAGGACCCTGTAGATGTTCCTACAGAAGTTGCAATAGGGTTTATATAAGAACCACCACCGCCACCAGACTGGTTAGCAGTTATGCTACGAGCACCGCCACCACCAGAATATCCACCAGCACCACCAGACTGACCAGAAGTTTGACCGTCAGAGGTTCCACCACCACCAAAGCCACCATTTCCACCAATACGAACTCCGTTATCTAGTGCTGTCAAACCGTCTAAGAACGACCCTCCACCTGTCTCTCCGACAGCAGAGTTTTGTCCTCTTGAATTAAAACCACCACCAGCTGCAGAACGTCCACCAGTTGAAACTCCACCAAATCCTGAAGCACCACCTGCAATTAAGCCATTAGTAGATGTTCCACCCGTATTGGTTAGAACACCGTCTCGACCTGCTCCTGAGCCTGACTCTGCAGAGCCTCCACCAGCAACAAATAAAGGCTGATTTCCAGATTTACGAACAACAAATGTTCCACCACCAGAACCACCATAGATTCCATTAGCTGAAGGCGCTTCTCCCACTTGCCCAACAGCAATAGTAACCACTTCTCCCTTAGTAAGGGTTACACGACCTTTTACTGTTGCGCCTCGTCCTACTCCACCAGCTCCGCTTCCATTAAATCCAGAAGCACCACTAACTGTGAACTCATAGACACCAGATACTGGAACTGTCCAGTCTTGGTAACCTTGAAAGTCACCCTGTCTCAGATAAGTTGCATGCCACGAAGTGGAATATCCTGCTTGAATCTGAGAGCTGTTTGGGCCAACTCTTCCAGAAATACCGCAAGATGTGAAAGTATGAGTATTGCTAGCAATGTTGTATAAAGCTTGAGTACCAGTAAAATCTGCAGACACATTTTTTAAGAAATATGTATTTCCGCTAACCAAGTTAGTCATTGGGGTGTCATTAGTAAAGTATTTAACAGCTTGATTTGTCGGTGTTGATATTCCAATATTTAAGATATTGTCAAATACAGAAGGAGTGTTTAAAGAGATACCTCCAGCAGCAAAAGCAGTAAAATCTACTGCTGCGCTGTTAGTGTCGTTATTAAGCTTTAAAACTTGATTAGTAATAACATCTGCATAGACTAGACCACCGTTTGTAATTCCAGTAATAGAACCTACTCCAGAAGAGTAGATGTAGGTAGTACCGTCTACAATGCCCGCTGGTATGTTTGAGTCTTTAAAATAAATGTAGTTTTCTTCTGTATTCACATTCACTTTTCTTAGTGAGTGTGTTCCAGCAGCCCCAGCTGTAAGAATGTCAATAGCCATTTTTTATCCTGCTCTCAATCCAATAGGGTAACGGATAACTACAATTCCAGAACCACCGTTTGCTCCTTGACGTAGATAAGCTCCACCGCCACCACCGCCACCAGTGTTGTCTGTTCCAGCTGTACCTAAATCTCCAGGTGCTCCACGGCCAGCAGGAACGTCTCCGCCCTTTCCACCGCCACCAAGACCACCAGCACCACCATTGACAGATTCTGACCAGCCAGACCAGATACCGCCTCCGCCGCCACCACCAGCGTAGTAAGCAACAGACCCAGTTCTTATGTCAGAAGCCATTCCGATACCACCACGTCCACACCAGTTACGGCGTGCTTCGCGTTGGTCTTGACCTCTAAATCCAGCTCCACCGCCACCACCAGCTTTATATCCTGTGGAGTTAGAAACGTTTCCACCAATTCCACCAATATTTCCTTGTGCAGCGTTAGCTCCACCGCCCGCTCCACCTGTGTTGTTTGGTGAAGCTCCACCGCCACCACCTGAACCACCAGATGCACCAGCAGTGTCTTGGTTTGCACCGCCACCACCACCGAGGGCAGTTAGGCTAAATACAGAAGAGTTTCCTCCATTAGCAGCTGTTCCGCTACCTGGGTAAGCTCCACCAGCTCCACCGTTTCCTACTACTACAGGATATGTTCCTGTGGCAGGAGTTATAGAACCAGTGATAACACCACCAGCGCCGCCTCCGCCGCCACCAACTCCACCATTTTCAGAGCCGCCGCCACCGCCACCAGCAACAATTAAGTATTCAACTCTGCCGTTGTTAATGTTTCCTGAAGCGCCTATTACAAAGTTTGTTGTTCCTACAGTTGTGAATGAGTGAACTTTGTACTGTGTAGCAGCAGCTCCCGCGCCAACAGTAATAGTTGTCTCTATTCCACCGCTTGCTGTCATTGGTGTTACAGATGCAGGGGCTTCTGTGAGAGGGTATCTAACGATAACTACACCGCTACCGCCAGCATTACCATTACTGTTAGAGATTGGTCCATTACCAATACCACCACCAGCTCCACCACCACCACCAGTGTTAGCTAGTCCAGCTACTGCTAATCCGTCCCAAGCTCCTGAACCGCCACCAAAACCACCAATAGCAAAACCAATACCGTCAGAACCATTACCCATGTAGGTTCCACCACCACCACCGCCAGCATAACCGCGGCGTACTCCAGTAATAGCGCTAAATGCTCCAAGACCACCGTTACCAGTGCTGTTACCAGTATCTCCAACACCACCAGCTCCACCACCGCCACCACCACGGTAGATGTTGTTATTAGAGCCAGCACCGCCAGCAAATCCTTGTCCAGCAGTACCTAAACCAGCTACACCGTGGGTAGCGTTTTCTGCACCACCACCACCACCAGAACCACCGTTCTTAGGGCTAGCGCTTGTACTTTCTGGAGAACCTCCAGCACCACCGAGAGAAGTAATGGTTGAGAATACAGAGTTTCCACCGACTTTACCTGGGTCAGATACTCCGCTTCCAACACCACCAAGACCACCAGCACCAACAGTTACTGTGTAAGTTCCAGCTGTTAAGTTCAAACTTCCAGTTCGGAAACCACCAGCTCCACCACCGCCAGCGTAGTAGCGAGCACCACCACCACCACCAGCAACAACTAGGTACTCAACTAGACCTGAGCTTGAGCCTGCTTCAGATACTACAAAACTTGATGTTCCAACAGTTGTATATGTGTGTACATTCCAAGTTCTTCCCTCGTCCACAATCTGGGATACCGATTGGCCTCCTGTTGCTGTCATAGGGACAAACGATTGAGGAGAAAGAGTGTAGTTGTGAGCGTCATAAACTGTCTCTACAAAGTAGAAAAGCTTTGTATCGCTTGTGCCTGTTCCAAATCTTCCGCCAACAGGGAATTCGTACTGAACAAGGTCTGCTTTTGAGAAGTTAGAGTTTTTTACATGGACAATGTTTTTATCTAAAGAAACGCCAATTTTTGTAAAAGTCTGGTCACCAGTACCACCTGTAGGGGCTAAAGCTGATGCATCAGTTGGGAGATTCTTAAGTGTTATTCTGTATTGATTAGGTGTTGCAGTTGTTGTAAAGCTAGCAATAAAGTATGTATGGGTGTTAGTAAGGCCAGAAGCAGCAGTTCCTGAAGTGTTATACCTAACCATTGCTCCAACATAGTAATCTAAACCAAGTCCAGCACCAGTGCTTACTAAAATAGTTCCAGCATATCCTTCAACAGTACATACTCCATTAGTCTCTGCACCAGCAAAACCTTGATTACCTCCATCAAAAACAAACTCTGCATCCCTCTGCACAGTCAAATCTATTTGAGTTAGAGGGTTTACATTGTTTCCAGAAAAAGTACGAGCTTGATTTGCAAGTTGAAAAGTCCCAGAAGGAAGTGCAGTAATTGCAATTACTTCGCCATCAGGAACCGCGCTTACCTGAAATGTAGAAGTTGATGTTCCCAGATTAGTAGTGCTTTTCAAGAAAACAACGCCACGGGGGTTAGTAGCAAAATATCCAGCTCCGCCTGTTACAGAGTAATACAGCGGTGTTCCAAGTGGTCTACCAGAGAAATTTTCTGTTGAGTGTGCAACTGTAAATGTGTTGTTAAGTGTGCTAACAGTGGAGATATTGCTAACTACACCACCAACAGTTGCAGAGTTTGACCAATCAATATTAATTGATGAGAGAGTATTAGAGCCATCAAAAGTCTGAGCTACCGCTGAGTTTGTAGAGTCAAAAGACTTTGCTGCAGTATTAGAAGCCTGAAAATCTTTAGAAATTGTGGAGTTAAGGTTAAGAAAATAAAAAGGAGTATTTGTCTTAAATCCATGAGCACTGTCGGTTGTGACTGTGAGAGTTGAAGTTCCTTCTTCGTTGTCTGTTACAATTCCAGAAGCATCTGCTACACGAAGCTGCGAACCTTGAAAAAATTCACCAGTAATAATAGAAGAGTAAAGGTCTTCAATAGAAGATGTTGTTGGCTGGTTTGCCTTACATAGATAAGTAAAAGTCGTCGTATTTGGAATCGAGTTGATAATATATGCACCATCAGCTGTAATTGATTTTGTTCCAGTTACGCTAATTGGGATACCAACAGAAACACCGTGCTCAAGGGCAGTTACTACTGTAATCTCACGAGTACCAGCATTAGTGGTAATAGAAATAATGTTTGGAATAGTAGTATCACCGCTCTTTGAAAAGAACGATGGGGTGTTGTTAATGAGTTCAACAGTCTCCCACTTAGTAGGCTGAAGACCATACTCAAAGTCAGTATCAATCAGGTTTTCAGGCTGGGAAACACGAAGTTTCGTTACTGGGTCAATAAATTCTTTTGGAAAAGAAATCTCTCCACCAGTACCTGAGCTACCGCCTGTACTACCGCCTAGAAAACCTGGCATTAGTTGATACCTCTTTCACTACGCAAAGGATTCGTGTACAGAATAGCACTGTCTACACACTGTAATTTCTTATAAGTATACATTAAACGCCTAACCACCATGCTGTAGAAACCGCTAAAGTACTCTGCGAACCTGTAGGACCAGTAACACCTTGAGTTCCGCCAGCTGTTTCAACAAAAACTCCATCAAAGAAAACATAAGTCTTAGCTGTATTAGTGTCGAACCATGCATCGCCATTAATGGCATCTTCAATATCAGGTTGAACTGCTGATGCAGTGAATTTTCCAATAGGTCCTGTTGGACCAGTAGGTCCTGGAACTTCTGATTGTGCACCAGTAGAACCTGTTGGTCCTGTTTGTCCGCGGGGGCCTGTAGGTCCTTGAGGACCAGTTACGTTGGAGTCTGCACCTGTCGGACCAGTAAAACCACGCAAACCTTGTGAACCAGTTGGACCTTGAGGACCAGTTACACCTTGTACACCCGTTGGTCCTGTAGGTCCTTGAGGTCCTGCAACATCTGATACTGGACCAGTTGGACCAGCAATACCTTGAGGACCTGTGTCACCAGTTAAACCTGTGGGACCAGTTGGTCCCTGAATACCTTGAGGACCTGTGGGACCTGTAGGAGTAACACGAAGTACTTCCCAAACTGCTCCAGTCCACACCCAAGTGTTGCCACCACCAGTGAATTGTTCACCGACTGCAACTGGCGTTGGAAAATCAATCGCTGCCATAGTCCCGTCCTCTCTACTCTAAGTTATATTGTACTTCTGATTTTGCTAATCGATATAAGGTTCGATAAGCCCTGAATTTTTTGCATTGACGTACTGGTCTGCCCAATTAATTGCTGCGGTGAGTGACTCCCAAGGGCCACTCTCATCGATAACGTTATCTCCATGAAGAATTTGAACCATAGGTCCATCTTCTATAATGATATATGTAAACATGTTAGTCCTTACCCCGAATATGCAATCTGGCCATTATTACCTACCGCTACTGCATAATCATCAGAAGCATAGATTCCATTTACATTTGATGTACCAAACTGAGACAAACGTTGAGACCAAGAAATACCTAATCCATCTGTAGCAGTTCCAATCTTTCCAGCAGAACCGCCTGCAACATAATACTCTTGTTTTGCACTAACTGTACGAATTGCTGAAGCTCCAAAACTAGATGCAGGAAATATTTGAGTCCAAGTAGTTCCATTAGTTGAGGTAGCAACTTTTCCAGAATCTCCCACTGCAACATATCTAGTTCTAGTTGGATTAGAGGTTACCGAGTAAATCACACTGGATACAAAAGAAGATGCCCTTTGAGTCCAAGTAACTCCATTGGTTGATGTTGCTAGTTTTCCATCAAAACCAACTGCAATAATTAAACTGGAGTTAGCGTGTACTCCATTGATAAATGTTGTCCCAAATGAAGAAGTTCTTTGAGTCCAAGTTAGCCCATCTATAGAAGTAGCTAATTTTCCTGACCCTCCAACAGCTATCCAAAGTGATGCTGATGGTGCATAAGTAATACCGAGAATAGTGCTTGCTCCAAATGAAGAAGGTCTGATAGTCCAAGTAATACCATCAGTTGAAGTCGCTAACTTACCTGAGCTTCCACCTATTACATACATCCCATCACCATATGCAACAGCAAAAATATTGCTTCCAGAAAAATTAGATTCTCTAGATGTCCAAGTAATAGCATCATTAGAAGTTGCTATTTTTCCTGAACTACCCACTGCAACATATTGTCCTGATTCATCAAATGTAATTGCATTAATATTTGATGTTCCAAATGTTGAATCAGTAACAAGATTCCAAGAAGCAGGAATAAACGCTACTGGTAAAGTAGCGTTCATTGCGTGGGAAGCGATTAGCATTAAACCACCAAGTTTCCACTTAATAGCCAGCTGTTTGTGCCTAGCTTTATTAGTGAACCAACAGCATAGCGAGCCTTAGTTGTGTAACGACCGCCTTCGCTTACCACAGAAACTCCTGAAGGCCAAGTAACTGTTACTGCTCCAGTATTTAGTTGAGTAAATACAATCTGAGTACCTGGGTCAAATGTAAACCCGCCTGTTCCATCTGCGGGAATAGTTAAATTAGTAGGACTTGCACTGTTCATTTTTACTAATTTAGATACATCATCAGCACCTAAAACTCTAGTTTCAAGATAAGTAGGTCCAGTTAACTGATAAAAAGCTGGTCCTATTGGACCTGTAATTCCTTGAATACCTTGTAAACCTTGTAGTCCGCGTTCACCTTGAGGTCCTGGAACTGTTGAGTCTGCACCTGTTGGTCCTTGAAGACCTTGCAAACCTCGTTCACCTGTAGGACCTACAGGGCCTTGAGGTCCAACAATCTGACCAGCATTAGTCCAAGTAGAACCGTTCCAGACATAAAGGTCACCATCTGCATCAACAATCCATGCATCATTTATTGAACGACCAGTCGTTGGAAGATTTCCAAATGTTGCAACAGAACCTTTAAATGTGATTGATACACCCTGTGGACCTACTGGAC